>Ga0210385_10000019_pt1 | contig 263400 bp, 231 predicted proteins | sample IncBWH26OmetaG_FD_160107 | JGI IMG/M metagenome (GOLD analysis project Ga0210385, IMG submission 160107) | Forest soil microbial communities from Barre Woods Harvard Forest LTER site, Petersham, Massachusetts, United States - Inc-BW-H-26-O ...
TCTTCGGATTGTGCTTCGACAATACCTTCGTGATCGCCGCCGTCAACGTCGTCTTCCCATGGTCAATGTGACCAATCGTCCCTACATTGCAGTGCGGCTTGGTGCGGTCAAATTTCTCTTTCGCCATAACAGCTCTTAGCTCCTAACCTTTTGTGCGGCGCGGCTGAAGCCGCACCCTGATACAAATCTATTTCGTCGTTCCTTGCACCTTGGCGATGATTTCCTCCGCGACGGAACGCGGAGCCTCCTCATAGCGCGCGAAGTGCATTGAGTACTCGGCGCGGCCCTGCGTTGAAGAACGCATATGCGTCGCGTAGCCGAACATTTCCGCCAGCGGCACGATGGCCTTGATTACCTGCGAACCGGCGCGATGCTCCATGCCTTCGATTCGTCCGCGGCGCGAACTCAGGTCGCCCATGATTACTCCTGCGTAATCTTCCGGCGTAACCACTTCGACTGCCATCACTGGCTCCAGCAATACTGGCGAAGCCTTGCGCGCGGCTTCTTTGAACGCCATCGAGCCGGCAATCTTGAAAGCCATTTCATTCGAATCGACGTCGTGATAGCTGCCATCGTAGAGCGTCGCCTTCACGTCGACCATGGGATAGCCCGCGAGAATGCCACCCTCGAGCGCCTCTTGAATGCCTTGATCGATGGGCTTGATGAATTCTTTCGGCACCGAGCCGCCCGTAATATCGTTGACGAACTCATAGCCCGTGCCCGCCGGTTGCGGGTCCAGCTTGATCTTGGCGTGCCCGTACTGGCCCTTGCCGCCGGTCTGGCGAATGTATTTGCCTTCGGCTTCCGAGTGCTTGCGGATGGTCTCGCGATAAGCCACCTGCGGCTTGCCGACATTAGCCTCGACTTTGTACTCGCGCATCATGCGATCGACGATGATTTCGAGATGCAACTCGCCCATACCGCTGATGATGGTCTGTCCGCTGTCGGGATCGGTGTGAACCTTAAAGGTTGGATCTTCCTGCGCCAGGCGGCCGAGCGCCATACCCATCTTTTCCTGGTCGGCCTTGGTCTTCGGTTCGACGGCAACCGAAATCACCGGAACGGCAAACGTAATCGACTCCAGCGCAATCGGATGATCGTCATTGCAAATGGTGTCGCCCGTGCCCACATTCTTCAAACCGACAACCGCACAGATGTCGCCCGCCAGAATTTCGCTGATCTCTTCCCGCTTGTTGGCGTGCATCTTCAGCAAGCGCCCAATGCGCTCGGTTTTAGTGGTACGCACGTTGAGCACAGAATCGCCGGTCTTGAGCTGGCCGGAGTAGACGCGAATAAAAGTCAACTGGCCGACAAACGGATCGGCCATGATTTTAAAGGCCAGCGCCGAGAACGGCTCTTTGTCATCGGGCTTGCGCGTAATTGGTTCGCCGTTGTCCGGATTGGTCCCATGGGTTTCGCCTACATCGAGCGGCGAAGGCAGGTAATCGACTACGGCATCGAGTAGCGGTTGAACGCCTTTGTTCTTGAATGAGGTGCCAACCACCACCGGAAACACTTTTAATTCGATGGTGGATTTACGAAGGGAAGCCCGCAACTCAGACGCGCTGATCTCTTCGCCTTCGAGAAATTTGTGCAGGATGGCGTCGTCGTTTTCGGCGACAGTTTCCACGAGCTGGGCGTGAAAGGCCTCGGCCTTTTTCTTCAGATTTTCAGGAATCTCTTCGGTGACATATTCCGCGCCCATGGTCTCGTCTTTCCAGACAATAGCCTTCATGGCGATGAGGTCGACAACGCCTACGAACTTCGCTTCCTGGCCGATGGGGATTTGAATCGCAACGGGTTTTGCGCTCAAGCGCTTGCGAATAGTATCAACGGCGTGCTCGAAATCAGCACCCATCTTGTCAATCTTGTTGATAAAACAAATTCTGGGAACGCCGTATTTATCGGCTTGCCGCCAGACTTTTTCCGACTGTGGCTGCACGCCGTGCACGGCGTCGAATACAGCGACTGCGCCGTCGAGCACGCGCAGCGAACGTTCGACCTCAGCGGTGAAGTCAACGTGGCCGGGCGTATCAATAATATTGATGCGAATGTCGCGCCAGGTGCAGGTGGTAGCGGCGGAGGTGATGGTAATGCCGCGCTCCTGCTCCTGCTCCATCCAGTCCATGGTCGCAGTGCCTTCGTGGACCTCTCCGATGCGGTGCGTGCGTCCGGTGTAAAACAGGATGCGCTCCGTCGTAGTGGTCTTACCGGCATCGATGTGGGCCATGATGCCGATATTCCTGCAACGCTCTAATGGGACTGTTCTAGGCACGACAATTAACTCTTTTCCAGGGCTCCAGCTGCATTCTTAATTTGGTAATTGAGAAATTTAGTAATTTTGGTAATAGAAAATCATTTGGTAATTAAAAATCAAAACCGCAGCGCGTTTTTCAATTACACGATTACCAGATTCCCCCAATTACTCAATTGCTCTTACCACCGGTAATGCGCGAACGCCTTATTGGCTTCCGCCATGCGGTGTACGTCTTCTTTTTTCTTGATAGCCGCGCCTTTACCGTTGGCGGCGTCCAGCAATTCATTGCTCAATTTGTCGACCATGCCACGCTCGGCGCGTCCACGGGCGTAGGTCAAGATCCAGCGGATGGCCAGCGAGGTGCGCCGGTCAGCATTCACTTCCACCGGAACCTGATAGTTCGCTCCGCCCACGCGGCGGGTCTTTACTTCAAGCAGCGGCTTGGTGTTTTCGACGGCTTTCGTGAACAGCTTGAGAGCTTCGTCTCCACCCTTTTCCTGCACCTTGGTGAGGGCTTCATAAAAAATGCCCTCAGCCGTCGAGCGCTTGCCCTGCCACATCATCGAGTTGATGAACTTCGTCACCAGATTCGAGCCATAAACGGCATCGGCTGGCACGGTCCGCTTGGATGTATGTCCTTTACGGGGCATTTAGTTCTTAACCCTTCTTCGCGCGCTTGGCGCCGTATTTCGAACGTCCCTGCTGGCGACCCGCCACGCCCACGGCGTCCAGGGTGCCGCGAATCACGTGATAACGCACACCCGGCAGATCCTTCACACGGCCGCCGCGGATCAGCACAATCGAGTGCTCCTGGAGGTTGTGGCCGACGCCGGGAATGTAGGTCGTAACTTCAATTCCGTTGGTCAAGCGCACGCGAGCTACTTTTCTCAGCGCCGAGTTCGGCTTCTTCGGCGTTTGCGTGTAAACACGGGTGCAGACTCCGCGCTTCTGCGGACATCCCTGCAACGCTGGGCTCGCCGTCTTGTAGCGGGGCCGCTTTCGGCCCTGGGCCACCAACTGATTAAAAGTAGGCACTCGTCGCTCCTTAGTCGCACAACTCAAACCGCCTGATGACCAATCAATAAGCAGCGCAAAAGGCCATCAGCTTTCCCGGCGATTACCGCACAATCCGGGCTGCCCGACTTAAATTGCCGGACATACTTCTCGCCGCATACTGCGTAGAGAAATTATGGATTCCCGATCTAGATTTAGACTGTCGACGGTGGCACCCGGCCTAAACTCCGGGGGTACTCCGTTTCGCCAGCTTTGTCCTGCATATCCTTCCGCAGACTTAGCGCCTCTTAATTCAGGCGCTTCAAAAGCCCGAGGGCGAAAGGCAGCGCAGGAACATTTCAGCGAGGAAATTTCTGGCTGATATTTCTTGCCAGAAACGCATTTCTCAAAAGCTTAACCACAAGTTCAACATACAATCCGGCAGAACTCACGGCTTACAGCAAGCTTGGATTAACTCGCGGAACCAAACTAATATAGCAACTCTTTCGAATTATCGTCAACTTCTGTTTTGCAAGGCAGTATCTGAATTGATCTCACCTTAACCGTTGTTCGCGTGGATGTGCCTGAAATATCGGGTAGTGGTGCGTTTGAGTTTGGTTTTTTATACAACTCTGTCATCCTGAGTGTAGCCGTTTTCAGGCGTGGTGAAGAGCCTGCCCTTCGCCGCATGGCGATGGGATCTCGCACTTAATAGGCCCCATGCGCAAACCAAAGTGCACCACCACAAATATCGCATATACCCATGCCTCAACCCATACATCGGTGGTTCAATCTTTTGCATCCGATTTTAATTGAGAAGCGAGGACGTGCGCGATCAGCTTGCTGATTCCGCCTGCAACCTCTAAACTACAGGTTTTCCGTTTCAATTCATTTTAAGACAAGCGATTCGTGGGGCGTGTGTTACCGCCAAACGACAAGAGGGTGCATGAGAAGGTTGCGTTGCGTTCAATCGGCGTTCATCGCCGCCAGCATCTTTTTATTTCTTTTGCTAACCGCCTGTGGCGGACATAAGCCGCCAGGCTCCTCGCCGTTTCCGGCAAAAATTACGCTAACGCCGGGCGTTAGCGCTTCCATGGAATTGGGCAGTACGCTGGTTTTCGTCGCCAGCGCGCAAAACAGCGCCGACACCAACATCTCGCCGACATTCACTTATAGTTCGAGCAATCCCGGAATCGTCGATATCGCTCCCAATGGTGTTGCCTGCGCCGGCAGTTGGAACGCCCCTAGCTACAATGTCTGCTCGCCTGCCTCGGGAGGCGTGGCTTCAATTACTGCATCGGCGCTGGGCGGCACCAGCCCGCCTACCATGGTGTTTGTGCATCCTCCCATCGACAATATCCAAGTCAGCGTAGTTCCTCCCGTTAACTCTCCCCCGCTGGCTTGCCCCACCCAAACCTCACTCCCTCCAGCTTGCGAATTGAAATTCAACAACGCCGGGAATTACTGCCTTTCTCAGAATCAGGTTCAAACTCTGCAAGCAACCGCCTATAGCAAAGGTGTCGATATTACAGCTTCCGTCGGACCCTTCACCTGGACTCCAGCGAATTTCAACGTCGTTACAATCACACCGATCATTTCTTCCTCAGCCAACGTTCCCACCAACCAGGCAACCATGGTGTCGAACACGCCGGGAGCAACGCAGGTGGTAGCAATCGCATCGGGAACCGCAAGCCAGCCCTATATTGCGGAGACTTGCCCCGTGCAATGCATCGCGCTTTCTCTGAGCCAGAACGGCTCGCAGAACCCGGACGATATTAGTTTCATTGCCGATAAGGGCACAGCGGAAACTGTTGCCGCAACTGCTGTGGACGTGCAAGGCTGCATCGTCCCCAAACCGCCGCTCACTTGGACATCTTCATCACCTGCCGCGCTCAGCGCCGGCAGTGCCACTACAGGATGCCTGGCCAGCTCAAGCTGCACGATTGCAACAACCCAGCCCGGTGGCGCCGCAATCACGGCATCATGCACGCCGCCGACCTGCAATATTGGCTTCCCACTGAATGCCCCGTCTCTGCCAGCGCTCTATCTCCCGCAACCTGTGTATCCAGTCACGGCAATTTCGGGATTGGTAACCGGCGCGACTTCATCGACCAATGTTCTGGCATCCAGCCAGGATTGCTACAGCAACGCGCTTTGCACGGTGGCCCTTTATAATATTTCAACTTCCGCCAACATCGCGGGCAGCCCAGCCGCTTTTCCCACGCCGCCCAATTCCCTGATGTTCGATCCTGCCGGCGACAAGGCTTATGCAGGCAGTCAGTATGGTTCACTGCTTATTACCGTCGCGAACCTGGGATCCTCTTCAACGAGCCCCTTCACGCCGCTCCCAGCCACAAACACCGCTCTTGGATTAGTAACCGGCAAAGTTATAGCCGTTTCACCAAATGGCAACCTTGCCGTCTTCGCCGATACGATCTCAACTCCCAATCAGGTTTACGTCGTCAATAACAGTGTTACTGGTACGACAACTTCCGGTGTGTCAACCACAGCACTGAACATCAATAGCGCAACTACCGCCGCGGTTTCTCCCGACAATTCGAAAGCATTTATCCTCGGCAACGGCGGCAACACTTTGTATGTCTATTCGCCGTTGCAGGCGCTACAAAGCTATCCTTTGACCGCGCCGGCCAATGCAATTGCGTTTTCTTCCTCGGGCGCATTCGCTTTTCTCGCAGGAGGAAACTCTACCGGAAGTATCGACGTTCTTAATACGTGCAATAACCTGGCCCCGACCATTACCCCCAACCAAACTTTATCTCTCACCGGACTTCCCGCGACGCCGCTGTTCCTGAAGATGGTGCCCCCGGGCAATGTTCCACAGGGCAGCGTGAATATTCCGCTCATGCAGCAAACCGGGGCCAGCTTCGACTTTTTCTATGGGCTCGATAACACAGGCATCGATATTATCGCGACGGCAACGACGACTCCGCTGACTCCCACCCCGGCGAGCCTTTGTCCGTTGCAAACGATCGCAATTCCGCAATACTTATTGAACAACGTATTGACGCCGTTTACTCCCATCCACATCAACCTGCAAAAAGGCACTTTCCATCCGATCAACTTTTTCGTCTCGCCCGACGCCAGCCAGGTGTACATCATTACCAGCGACCAGGGCGTTCTCGTTTATAACTTCAGTTCGCAGGCTGTGAGCGCGATTCCACTGGTTGGCACCGGCAACCCAGCGCCAGTGGCCGCGGACATTACGGCAGACGGCACATTGCTTTATGTGGCAGGAACCGACGGCGTGCTGCACAAGCTCAATACATTGCTGGCTCTTGACGTAACGGAAATTCCCTTCTTCCAGCTCGCCAACTCTTCCAACAATTTCTGCTATTCCTCGTTCGATTGTGCGCTGGATCTGGTGGCCGTGAAACCGTGAGGAGGGGAATTGCGTGATGAGTGATCGTGCGATTGGAAATCGGTTGAAGAGAAGTGAGTTACAAATCGCCCGACAGCAAACTTAGAATCCTACGCGGGCTTCTGCAATTCCTTCGCTACGCTGTCGAGTACACCGTTAACGAACTGCACCGACTCAGGGCTGGAAAACTTTCGAGCGATCTCGAGCGATTCGTTGATGACCACCGCGCGCGGCGTATCCGGATAGGCCAGGAACTCCGCGACTCCCGCTCGCAACAGATTACGATCGACCGCTGCCATGCGCTCCATGCGCCAGTGTTCGGCGTGACCTTCGATCAACTTGTCGATCTCTGCGCCGCGGTCGGTGGCGACGCGGAAGAGATCGTCGGCAAATCCCCGTACTTCGGCGCTGGTGCTGTCGTGTTCGGCCCAGAACGTTTTCCGCACATGATCGACCGTCTGCTTGCCCATATCAGCCTGAAAGAGCATCTGCAAGACAAGTTCGCGGGATTTACGGCGTGTGCCCATAGAAACCAGTGATCAGTGATTAATGGCTAGTGGTCAGTTTACCAGTAGAGGTTGGATTATTTGCGCTTCTTCCTGGTTGATGCCCTGTCATTCCGACGCCTCGCAGAGCGAGAAGGAGGAATCTGATTTTTGTCGCCATGCGAAGTACTGCGTCCGATTTCAGCTTCCGGGATGTTGGACGCAGGACGCCGGATAGCAGACGCCAAAGATGCCATCTCCACCGCAGTCAGTGCAGCTTCAAATCCTTTGTTGCCCATCTTCAGCCCGGCGCGATCGATCGCCTGCTCCAAAGTTTCGCAAGTGAGCACGCCGAATGCATGAGGAACGCCCGTCTCCTGCGCCGATTGGCCGATTCCACGGGTGACTTCATTAACGATTACCTCGTAGTGCGCGGTGTCGCCGCGCAGCAGGCAGCCGATGCAGATGATGGCATCGTACTTTTTTGTCTCAGCTAGCTTGCGAGCGGCTAACGGAATTTCGAATGCTCCCGGCACGCGAATAAGCTCAATGTCTTTTTTCTTAGTACCCGACCGCAATAATCCATCGATTGCACTTAACAAAAGCCTTTCAGTAATAAACGAATTGAATCGCGAAACGACAATGGCAAAATGCTTGCCCGAGGCGTTTAGCGTGCCTTCCATTGCGGGAAGCATTTCTGGCAGGGCTTCCCGAACCTTACCTCGATTGTTTTTCTTCTCCGTGATTACGTATCTCCCTGGCGCGTCAAAAATCGATAGCGTAATTACTTACCTTTAAACTGCGCTGCACGCTTTTCCAAAAATGCGGTGGTCCCTTCTTTCTTATCTTCGGTAGCGCAGGCTACGCCGAAGAGTACCGCTTCCAGATATAAGCCTTCGGCGAGGGTCATCTCCATGCCTTTGTTCACGGCTTCCATCGCGTACTGCACCGCCAGCGGAGCGTTGGCGATAATTTTTGCGGCAATCACTTCTGCACGCGGAATCAACTCGGCCACGATCGTGACTTCGTTCACCAAGCCTATGCGAAGCGCTTCTTGCGCCGTGATCATCTCGCCTGCCAGAACCAACTGCATGGCAACGCCTTTGCCAACTAGGCGCGGCAGTCGCTGCGTCCCGCCGTAGCCCGGAATAATTCCGAGCTTCACCTCGGGCTGACCTAGTTTGGCGTTTTCGCTGGCCAAGCGCATGGTACAGGCCAGCGCAATTTCGCATCCGCCGCCTAACGCGAAGCCATTGATGCAGGCGATTACCGGCTTACCCAGATTCTCGATGAGATTGAGAACATTCTGCCCGCGATGCGTGTACTCTTTGCCGGAGACGGCATCATGCTTGGCGAGCTCGGCAATGTCGGCACCGGCGATGAATGCCTTCTCGCCCGCGCCAGTGAAGATGACGACGCGAATCGCCGCGTCACTCTTAATGTCGTGAAAGGCCGTACGCAGCTCTTCCATGGTGGCCATGTTCAGCGCGTTGAGCACTTTCGGCCGGTTCACGGTTACATAGGCGATGGAGTTTTTCTTTTCGAGGAGGATGTTTTCGAAGTTCATATGATCAATTCTAGACGCGGATTTCGCACGGATCGCTGCGGATTTAAAAATCTCATGAACAACTAGTGCGCTGTCATTCTGAGCAAAGCGAGGCTAAGTGGTGCAGATTTGGATTTACATATCCGCTGCAAAGAATCCTATTTCCCTCGCGCCACTTCGGCGACTTCATTCTTGCTCAGGTCGCAACTGATGCAGCGCTGCGTCCACAGCCGGTTGCCGAAGATTTTTCCGCAGCGCGGACACTTCCACTCAGTAAGCCACCAGCCGCCGAGCAGATATACGCAGACCCATGCGATCAGAATCGCCAGATCGGCGGGCTCGCCGAGTTTCAGTTTCGCCGTGATAAAGCCCACAAAAATAAAGCTGAGAAAAAGCACCACGACCAGGTTTCGGCGGACGACGTAACTCAACCATGCGCGCCGATACCTCTCTATTTCACTTGGGCCGCCTTCGCCCGGAGCCTGGTCGGTTTTTCTTCGCCGGAACATTCAGTGGACTTTACAGTTTATTCGCCTGCGGCTTATTTGGGTCGGAATAATCGTAGAACCCTTTACCACTCTTGCGACCGTACCATCCGGCCATCACCAGCCGCTTCAGCAGCGCAGGCGAGGCGAAGCGTCGTTCTTTGAACTCGTCGTACATCACATGCGTGATGTAGTAAGTCGTATCGAGGCCGACGAAATCGAGCAGCGTAAACGGGCCCATGGGATAACCGCAGCCCAACTTCATGGCATTGTCGATGTCTTCAATCGAGCCCACGCCCTCTTCATAGGCGCGGATGGCATCGAGCAGATAGGGCACCAGGAGCCGGTTTACAATGAATCCCGTTTTGTCGCTCGTGCGTACCGGAACCTTGCCCAGCTTTTGCACGAACTCGTAAGCCGCGTCGTAAACATCGTCAGCGGTGGCGATGGTGCGGACTACCTCGACCAACTTCATCAGTGGAACAGGATTAAAAAAATGTAGCCCGATAAAGCGCTCAGGGCGTTTAACTGCGGTCAATAACTCGGTCACAGAAATCGAGGATGTGTTCGAAGCGAAGATCGCGTCTTTTTTTACGATGCCGTCGAGTGACGCATACATCTTCTTCTTCTCTTTTACGTTCTCGATGATGGCCTCGATCACGATATCGCAATCGGCCAGGTCGGCCTTGTTTGTCGTGCCCTTGAGCCGCGCACGGATTGCATCCTTCTGCTGCGCCGTGATTCCACCCTTCTCGACCGGACGCTCGGCAAACTTCGCAAGGGATTTCTCGATCCCAGCAAAACCCTTGTCGAGATATTTTTGCTCTACTTCGAGAACCGTGACATCGAATCCAGCGGTAGCGCAAACTTGCGCGATGCCGGAACCCATAAGGCCACAACCGAGTACGCCTACTTTTTTAATTTCCATTACTCTTCTCGCTTAGTTTTAATTCGGATTTTTTGCACGCCCAATTTTGTTACAGCCTTCGTTCTGAGGAAAAAGCTCACGCTGGCAGATCATTCTTGGTGTTTGCTAAGCTGACAAAAGCAGGTTCCATATTTATGGCACACATGGGATAATAACCTTTATGAAGCAGGATTGCATCCGCACCACGGTCGACATCCCCGCGCCGCTCTACCGCAAGCTAAAAGCGCAAGCGGCCGCGAACGGACGCTCGGTGCGCGAACTGGTTCTCGCCGGCGTTCAGAGCGTCCTTCTCCAGGCGCGGCGGCCGCGTCGGCAGCGAGTGCAGTTCCCGCTGATCGTCTCATCCGGCCCCAAGGTCGATCTCACCAACGAACAAATCTATGAACGCGTTGAATTTCCTTGATTCAAATGTGTGGCTGGCCTTGATTTGGAGCCGGCACGTTCATTCCGAAAGGACGCGCGCCTGGTTTGCAGAAGCCGCAGAGCAACAATTCTTCTTCTGCCGTTTTACTCAGCTTACCGTCCTTCGCTTGCTCACCACGGAATCGGTGATGGCAAAAGAAACCAGGACCATGTCCGAAGCCTGGGCCTTGTGGGACCGCGTGTGGGCCGACCCACGCATCGCCTTTCTACCCGAGCCTGACCATCTCGAAAAGGAATTTCGTTCGCGTTCGAAGATTTCCAGCCGATCTCCCAAGCTTTGGGCCGACGCCTACCTGCTCGCCTTCGCAGCCGCCTCAGGCTTGAAATTTGTCACCTTCGACCGGGCCCTCCGCGCCCGAAATGATGAAGTGCTTGTTTTATAGACGCGGTCATGAGATTTTTTTCCACGGTTCAGTCTTACGAGCAACTGATCTTTAAAATGGTAAAGCATTCGATCGAGGTCCCAGCCGTCAACTCCAGCCTCTTTTGCTGCTTCCACAAGGAACTGCTCTGTCGCCTCATAGTTTTTCAGCTCGACGAGACCTAATGCTGCTAGGACGGACTCGATGCGGGAGTCCACGGCAATCGACTGACGGAACTCGGGATGGTAAACATTCATGAAGATGTTGCGCGCGTACTTGTCTCCAATTCCTGCGAACCGCTTCAGAAAGGCGATCTTGGCGTCGCGCCCAAACTTATTGAGCAATGCATCTTTGGCCTTCTCGGGTCTGCCCATCGCCTGGATTCGGGTGAAGTCGGCTGCCAACCACTCTGCCTTCTTATCGGGCATCCGCACAGCTGCTGCGCCGAGGACTCCAGCAAGCTGCTGCAAGCGGTCGTCCGGAGATAGCGAAGACAGCGCCTCGAATGTGATTTTTTTGCAGTTCTCGGGATTACCAAAAAGACCCTCGTAGCCTCTGGAGTTCCCCATTGAGGACATGCTTTCAACTAAGGAGAGCCAAAGAAAGTCCGGTCTTTGAAGATACGATTCGTCTTTTTTCAATTTCTCGAGCTTGAGCTCAACATCTTCGATCTGAGCTAATGCCCGCACGCCATCTGATAGTCGCTGGCGAGCCGTATTGATTTTCGATGTCGAATCGAAGGCGGGGATAGTCGAACGCGGCGCGCCACTGGGAACAACATAAGCAAACGTCCTCTTGTGAGGGTCGCGCTCGGGGCCCCCGGTGGCGTACCAAATTTTCCCTACGGCCTTTGCCTTCGCAAGTTTCCAATCAGACGGCCAGTCGACACCTTCGCCAGTTGTGTTCCTGCGCCCGAGGCAGGTTGTTTGGCTAACAGCACGTCAGCTCGGGCGGCATCTTCCGCAATCTCATCGTATGAGGAGAGCTGAGGCATCTTCACTCCGCCTCCACGTATATATTGGATTACGGTGTCGACCTCGCTTCCCATGATAACGAGCATGCGGACGCCATCAATGACAGCTTCCTCGACTATCGGCGCAGGCCGGCGAGCCGCAAGCAGCGCTGGGATGCGAATCGCCTCACTCTGCTTCATTACATGCCTCGGTGCCTGAAAGGCTAAGTTTGGGTCCTTCGCAGGCCGAGAAAAAACTAATTCATGCTCTCCACAATCATCGCAATCCCCTGCCCGCCGCCAATGCAAGCTGTAGCCAAGCCATATTTCTTTCTCCGCCGCCGCAATTCATACAACAGCGTAATCACCAGCCGTGTTCCCGTCGCGCCCAGCGGATGTCCGAGCGCAATCGCCCCGCCGTTTACGTTAACTTTTTCGCGATCGAGGCCTAATTCTTTTTCGACCGCGAGATACTGCGCGGCGAAGGCTTCGTTCACTTCGATTAGGTCGATGTAATCGAGCGACAGGCCGGCTTTTTGCAGCGCTACTTTGGTCGCCGGGACCGGGCCGCGGCCCATCAACTTCGGCTCCACTCCGGCGATGCCCCAGCTTACGATCCGGCCTAAAGGCTCGATGCTTCGCTTGCGGGCTTCTTCGAGCGACATCAGCACAACGGCTGCGCCGCCATCGACAATGCCGCTGGCGTTGCCTGCCGTGACCGTGCCGCTTTTGCCGAACGCAGCCTTCAGCTTGGCGAGCCCTTCCATTGTGGTTTGTGGGCGCCGATGGTCGTCTTCGGTCAACATTTCGCCCGTCGCTTCGCCTTTGTGATTGCGCAGAGGCACCGGAACCAATTCTTCCTGAATGCGTCCTTCTTTATAGGCCGCATCGGCTTTTTGCTGCGAGCGCAGCGCGAATTCATCCTGCGCCTGCCGCGTAATGCCCTGCTGCTCGCCGTACAACTCCGCCGTGTTCGCCATGTACAGCCCGCAATAGCTGTCGAGCAGCGCCACCATCAAAGAGTCTTCCAGCTTGCCCCCCGGAGAGAGCGTAAATCCGTCGCGCCCGCGAATCACAAATGGAGCCTGTGACATGGCCTCCATCCCACCCGCCAGCACAATCTTCGCCTCGTCGGTCTGGATCATCTGCGCCGCGCTCACAATTGACTGCATCCCCGACCCGCATAATCGGTTTACAGTAAGGGCCGGAGTTTCAATGGGCAGCCCCGCGCGCAATCCAACATGGCGCGCGCCGTAGAGCGCATCGCCGGAGGTCTGCTGGGCGTTGCCGAAGACGGCATGATCGAACTCTTTGGCGTCGATTCCGGCGCGCTCGATGGCGCCTTTGGCGGCAATCGCTCCCAATTCCTGGGATGAGAAATCTTTCAACTTGCCGCAATAGCGGCCAAAGGGCGTGCGGGCCCCGCTGACAATCGCAATATCACCTGGTTTCAACATGATTTTCCTGACAGATCGCGCGGTCAGAGCGGATCAAAATGAATCGTTGGACTGGTTAGTGTAGCAGCGTGCGAGGAAGTTTGACCATAACGGGCTCACCAGGTAGTGGGCTACTTTCAAAGTAGTCCACTACCGGCTTACCACGGAGGCACGGAGAAAGCATTTGAGGTTTGTTACGCGCTTAGGCTACTGCACCCGCGGCCAGCGCCGCCCCAAGCGCGACAACCTTCCCCGGTCCCTGGCCGAGCGAAGTAGCCAACGCAAATTCGGCGCGGTTAATCACTTCCGTCACAATATCCAGCGGATCATAACTTTCGCGCACCACTGCTTCGGCCAGCCCGGCTGATAGTTCCAGGGATTGCCCCTTGGCCGATTCGTTCTTGGCAGGCAATCGCACTTCGGTGGTGACCTTGCGCAGCTTCTCGATGGCCATCAGCGCTTCTTTTTCCGCCGTGTCGCCCAATATGATTGCGATGGTCGTCGTGTCGTAGCGGAAGGCGAGATCGTTGGTGCGGATGTTTGCCGCTATCTGCTGTCCGATCTTCTCCATCACTCCGTCGATTGCAGTCTCGCCATATTCCTTGACCAACGCTGAGCTTCGCCCGAACTGCAACAGCAACACTGATAACGGTGACGCATTCTGCGCCGCGCGCTTGCTTTCCGCCAGCAGCAGATCGAGATATGAACTTCGCTTCAGCAATCCCGACTTCTCTTCGGTCACCGAAAGATTTTTTACCAGCCGCCGCAGTCCGGCGTTATTCAACGCGATCACCATCTGGTCGGCCAGAGTTTTAAGTACTACGGCATCGGTCTGCGGCCAGGTGCGCGGCTTGTTATGGAAGAGCACAAGAACTCCCACGGAGTCGTCTCCATTACTCAGCGGCAACGCAAGAATGGACACCGCGCCAAGTTCCGTTACAGCGTCGCGCACTGCTTTCAGTTCAGGAGCTTTTTGCGTGTCGGCAATAATGATTGGCTCAGCCGAAGAAGATGCCGAGGACGAATCCTGTAGCGCAGCAACCACCGCCTTGATGGCAGTGCTGCTTCCCGCTTTCGCACCCTTGCCGCAAAATTCCTGCACCGCCGTGGGTGCCGAACCCGGCGTGCGCATAGCCGCGATACAACGGGATACCTCCCAGTGCGAGCCAATCTCGTTCACAGCCGTGGTCAACACCGCGGCCGCGGTCGACTGGTGATAAAGTTTTCGCGTAATCTCCGCCACACGGGTTACATTGCGCATCTCCGCTGCGGGATCCGCGGGAGGTACGGGCGGAGGTGCAACTGGGGCTGCCGGGGCGGGCATTGCCGCCACACTCGCCGGTAATGGCGCGGAGCGCGCATACGTTGGCGTCATGCCCGCTGCTATGTAAAGCCTCTGCAAGTCCTCGTTGCGCTCTTCCTCACGCGGAAACAGTTCCTGAATTCTTTGCAGGCGTTCCACGGCTTTATTGCGCATTCCATACTGCACCAAAATCTCCGCCTGCAGCATTAAATCCTGCAACGTGGAAGCGCCCAGCGTAGCCTCATGCTCCATGGCTGGCTCTGCCTGCGTTTTGCTGGTGGGAGCGAATCGCGAAGCGATCGCATCAAACTTCTTTTGATCGATCTTCCCCTTTAGCATCTCCAGCCGTTTCGTATGGCCGGACTCATAAGGATCGACTTCCGCCGCACGGTCCAAGCACTCCGCGGCCTTGGCAAAATCGCCCGTGCCGCAATACACATCAAAAAGCTTGAGCAAGGTTTGGCAGTAGTCGCCCTCACGGTTGGAAGAGTTGAAGAGTTCGCTCAAATATTCGAGCATGCCCGGCGATGCCCGGCGCGTAGCCGCGATATCCTGCATGACAGAAACAAATTGCCGGCGTTCCCCGCGTTTTGCCTGGAACTGTCCCAACTTGCGCGCCAACGATACCGCAGCCTCATCCTGCTCTGCATCGACTAATTGCCCGATCAGTGCCGTCACCTGCGCCATGCGATTGGGATTCTGTTCAAACAATTGCCATACCAGCGGCTCCGCGTCGGCATAGCGTCCGGCGGCCAGCAGTGCTTCAGCATAAATATCGCGCAGAGCTGCGGAGGTGCTGCCCGCATTCACCAGCGGCTCGAGAATAAAAATTGCTGCGCCGATCTGCCCCTGTGCCAGCAAGCTCTTTCCGTAGGCGAGCGCGATTTCCTCATCGGACGAATCTTCCTGATAAGCCCGCTCGTACCACTGCGCAGGATCGTTTCCGCTCTCCGCAGTCAACGAAGCCACTTGCTTAAATGCTCCCGCTGCCCTTTTGCTCTCGCCAAGTTCCGACGAAAGCTCAGCAACTCGCAAAAAATTTGCCTGAATCGGCTCCAGCGCGACGACGCGCAACAACACCGGCAATGCGTCTTTCTTGTTGTCCAGTTTTGCCAGATCGCTCAATGCCGATTCGTACGTGCCCACAGCCAGTTTCTTATTGGACCCTTCCAAGAGCTGGCCGAAGCGGAACTTCTGATCCCATGTTGGACTGCCATGGCGGGCCAATTTTTTGTACGTCAAGCTGGCGCGCGTCGCATCTCCGGCATTCACCTGCCGCTCAAACAATTCACCAAGCAGGCGCACCGCATCCCGTCCCCGATTCTGCGACAGGCATAGATCGGCCGAGAGTTCGCGCACTTTGTCATTTTCGGGATCATCCCTCAGGACCTGGAGATATTCTTCAAGCGCTTCGGCGGCCTTGCCTTTTTGTAGAAGTTTTTCGGCGCGTTCCACCCGCCGCATCACTTCCGTTCGGTCCGCACGTGTTGTGGTTTCAGCCATGGGTCGGGTCGGCAGACTACTCTGGTTCGATTCTAGGAGCCACCAACCACGGCCAGCAATCCGCAAGGGCCGGCAAGCGATTACGAAAGTCATCCTTATTTTCTCTGGGTTGGGAGAAGGCACGCGCGCACCGCTCTCGCGATCACTCGCATTTTGCGGGCAAGCCCAGCTCGCGCCACTCCAATTACCAACGTAAGACGATTGCGCTGTTTTCCACTGCCACGCTTGCGTTCGCTCCGTTAACCTGACAACGAGGTCTGTCCTCAACTACTCCGAGCAGGCTGAACTCTTGATACTCTCTACATTGCTCTCAACTGTCCTGATTTTTAGTTCGCAGGAACCTCGTGCCATTGTCTGGTCCATCGTCGGACTCTGTGGCGGCCTCTATCTTTTCTTTAACGGCTTTCGTCTCCTGCGCCGAAAGCACCTTATTCTCGATACTCCGGTTTCGAAAATACGTAGTGCATCGATGGGGATAGTGGAACTCAGCGGCCTTGCAACCGGTCCTTACACCATCGTCGCTCCGGTCACCGAACGGCCTTGCTATTACTTCCGCACTGTAGTCTGGGAGTGGAAGCACCGCGGCCGCAGCAAGCAGTGGGTGAAGGTCGCCACGGAGTGTACGCACGTGCCCTTCTTTCTCGATGACAACACTGGCAAGGTGCTGGTCGATCCTCGCGGGGCTGAACTTGACCTGCATCGTGACTTCCAGCAGGAGTTTTGCGATTCCTTTTTCACCACGAAAGAAGAAGTACCGCCGAATGTGCGCGTCTTCTTATCGCGCCACGGCGTCAATACCACCAATAAAATTAAAGTTGAAGAATTTTGCATTAAGCCAAAGAACGCGCTTTTTCTCCTGGGAACCCTCGGCGAAAACTCCGGGATTGCGCTCAGTCCCGAGCCCATTCGTGACGAGGAACAGAACACGCTCACGTTTAATGCGGCAATGTGGGTCAACTCAGTTCGCTCGGGCCGGCAGAACATATTGTCGTCGGCCACTGGAGGCGGGGTCGGACTGGAAGAAGAAAAGTCTGTGAGCGAAAGTCTGTTCGGCGGCTCTTTTCACGAACCAGAAATGGATCGATCTGCCCTTGCCGGTTCGGAATTGGGTAAATCCATTCTCGAGGAAGAATACCGCCACGCCGCGGCCGCGCGGGTGATTCCACTCTCACCCGAACCGGGTTCCACAAAAACGGCAGACATGACGCAACAGCAGCGCATCGCCGCCGCTTTAACCAAAGCCGGAATCTCGAATCCAGCCGCATGGTCGGCTGCGGGACTTACCGAGCTTTATTCCGGCACCCATGCAGATACCAGTCCCTCAGCCCATGCCGCGATAGACCTCTCCGCCAGCGGCTTCGAGTCGAATCCTCGCATTGTCCTCAAGAAGGGCTCGAACAACCCAACTTTTCTGATCTCGTGGCGCAGCCAGCGTGAAGTGGCAAACTCGCTCGGATGGAAATGTGCGCTGATGATCTGGGGCGGGCCAGCTCTAACGCTGCTCTCGTTGTACATTTTGCTTACCGTTACTCATGTGATCTAGTTATCCGATCTAATAACCACGAAAACACGAACTGTTCGTCTAGTACAATTGCTCCCGTGAGCAATTCGGTTCGAATCGGAATCCTGGGCGACTTCAATCCTGAATTCCGTTCCCACCACGCCACCAACGATTGCCTGCAACACGCCGCCCGCAAGCTGGATATCAAAGTCGAATCAGAGTGGATTCCCACTCCAACACTCGTGAAACCCGGCGCAGAAAAGGTTCTCGAAACCTTCGATGGACTTTGGGGGGCACCCGGTAGCCCCTACAAGAGTTTCGATGGGATGCTCAAGGGTATCGAGTTTGCCCGGCGCTGTGACTGGCCGTACCTGGGCACCTGCGGTGGCTTTCAATATGCCCTGCTCGAATTCGCCCGTAACGTGCTGCATATCGCCGACGCCGACAGCGCGGAAAACAATTCCGGATCAAAAAACATCGTGATCTATCCGGTAGCCTGCGCCGTGCCTGATCGCAACGGGAATGCTCCGAAATTATCCGGCGCTATGCCTGAAATACGCCTGCGACCCGGCTCCTACCTGCAATCTTTCTATGGGAAAGATAAAGAGGTGGTGACCGAGGAATTTTTCTGTAATTTCGAAGTCAATCCGGAATATGAATGGGCCACCATGGAAGCCGGATTTCCGATTGTCGCCCGTGGTGCGCAGGGAGAGATTCGCGCTATTGAGTCTCCCGCCCACCGCTTCTACATTGCAACTCTCTTTCAGCCGCAGCTTTCCTCGACGGAAAAGAATCCTCATCCGATTGTTCTGGCCTTCGTGCAGGCTGCCGCCGACTGGGGCAAGAAGAAACTGGATGACAGAGTTCTGGAATAATTTTTTCTTCTCAATTAGAGAAATCAAATTTAAAAAACTTAATCCCAAGCCGTCTTATCGTGCCTAAAGTTCACCGAAACACTCGCCGATACATAACTTGTATGGTGAACTCAGTCAGCAGTGCCCAAAACAGCCACGCCAGCGAAGCCACGCAATCCGCCGCTCCCAAGCCTCAGCCGCAACCGCAGCAGAAGGGCAGTCCGCAACCTGCGGACACGGTTACGCTGAAGAGTGCGGGCAACGTCGATCAAAGCGGCAATAATCCGTAACTATCACAACCAAACCTGGAACGGTTGAACGAAAAAAGACATGGAGGTCGAACCATTCCCCAGGTTCGCCCTCCATTCTTTTTGGCGGCTGCAAAATTCTGGATTCAAAATCGCTTTCGCTAGGTGGCCTTCACGAACTTCAGCGAAGCCGAATTCATGCAGTAGCGTAAACCGGTCGGCCTGGGACCATCGTCGAATACGTGGCCCAAATGTGCGTCGCACTCAGTGCACGAGACAGCGGTTCGCTCCATACCAAGGCTACTATCGGTAATCTCCCGCACATTCTCTTTGGCGAGCGGCTCCCAAAAGCTTGGCCAGCCGGTGCCGGAATCGAACTTCGTCGCCGAGCTGAACAGCGCGTTATCGCAGCAGATACAGCGGTAAATTCCCTTGTCGTGCAAATTCCAATATTTTCCGCTGTAGGCGAACTCGGTATCCGCGTGGCGCGTGATGTCGAACGCATTCCCCGAAAGCTGCTTTCGCCATTCCTCTTCTGTCTTTACCACGCGCGCAATTTTCACCTTCGACAGCCTCTTGCCGTCATCGGAGAATTGCACAATCGTCACTTCCGCCGGCTCGGTCTTCGCCGACGCTTCAATCACATGCGGCCTGCGCCACAACAAGACCGCCCCTCCAGCCGCTGCAACCACACCGGTCAGAAATAACCGCCGCCCCAGATTTACTTGTTCCCCACGCTCTGACTCGAACATAACGCCTCCTAATCTTTTTGGGTCGCGCAACGCTTTAACGTTGCGAAAAGTACCCTAATAATTAGGGCTTTAGCCCCGGGGACATCCCGCAAGACTATTTTCCGGTATAGAGATCCGGAAATTCGCGCCGCAAATTCGCCACCTTCGGTGCATCGTTAAACATGATGTAAGGATCGTTCGGATGGATCTCCGCATAGTTTTGATGGTAACCCTCTGCCTGATAAAACGCGGTCAGCGGCACCACCTGCGTGGCAATCGGACGCGAAAAAATCTTGGCTTCGTTTAACTGCGCAATATAGGCCTCGGCAATATGCTTCTGCTCGTCATTGCCATAGAAAATGACTGATCGGTATTGCGTCCCATCATCCGGCCCTTGCCGATTCACTTCCGTGGGATCGAGCGCCACCGAGAAGAACACGCGCAGCAACTCTCCGTAGGTAATCTTCGAAGGATCGAAAACCACCTGCACGGACTCCGCGTGCCCCGTCTGTCCGCCACTCACTGTTTCATAGTCGGGATTCTTTACCGTACCGCCCGAATACCCCGAAGTCGCACTATGCACGCCCTTCACATGCTGAAACACCGCCTGAATCCCCCAGAAGCATCCGCCAGCCACCACTGCCGTTTCCTTGGCGGGGGCTGACGCCTTCGCCTCGTCAACCGCTGGCGTCGGCATGGCTATTTTGCTTCCCGCATTGCACGCCACTGCCGTGGCTAGCACCGTCAACACCATCGCAAACATCCGAATCGAACCTTTGGACATAAGCCCTCCTGCCCTGACCGCTTCACTTTACCCTAGCAATTAGAGTTACGAGCCGAACGGAAGTTTCGGATGTCTTCAATTATGCTCTTGCTGTGTCTCCGTGCTAAGAGTAGGTGACAAGAGTCACCCTGCCGTCGAGGACAACTATTCTGAACTGCGAAAAGGCGGCGCCTCTATAGTTTCCCTCCGAAGAGAAACTACAAAAGGCGCCGCCTTAAATTTCAAATCAGTGTTTTAAGCCGATTTCTTTGTTTTCTCCTTTTTCAGATGCAATTGACTATGTTTTTTTACTCTGCTGTCTTCCATGTTTTCGACGCCCTGCTCCAACGCCGGCGGATCTATGATCTTCCAATTTCCTCCCGAATTCCACGGTCCAATGGCATCGGTCTCGCCTTCATCGCCCACGCCGGTGGAATCATTGAAGTATTGGTCCACCAGCCCCGGAGTGGGATCGATCCTGCCAATCGTGAACCGGTCTTTGCCCAGACTCTCCAATGCCGCAGTAAAAGCCTTCATATGAGTGATCTCGCGGGTCATGAGAAACTGCAACGCATCTTTCGACCCCGGATCGTCGCAAAAATCGATCAGGCGTTCATAGACGATCTTGGCCCGGGCCTCGGCCGCAATATTGCTGCGCAAGTCCACATCCAGTTCGCCGGTAATTTTCAGGTAGTCTGCCGTCCACACATCTCCCATTGAGTTCATCAGGCTCACGCCGCCTCCGCCCGCAATCGCCACCAGCGGATCGACTTCCGCCGCGTCGCGATCCTTCTTCAACGGCTTGAGATGCATCCGTGCTAACGTTCCTACCACTTCTAAGTGGCTTAACTCCTCGGTTCCGATGTCCATCAACAAATCCTTGCGTTTCGTATCTTCACAGTTCAGCCCTTGTATGGAATATTGCATGGCTGCTGCCAATTCGCCATTCGCGCCTCCAAATTGCTCCAATAACATATTTCCAAATTGCGGATCGGGTGTGCCTACATTCACGGTGTACATCAGTTTTTTGATGTGATGGTACATGAGTCTCCTTCTTCTTCTCGGTATCTTGGGATGAAAGCGTTGGTTGGACGCTGACTTATTTCTTATTTCTCGATACTGCGACATCGAGTAGATAAAGAGGAATACGGTTGCAGAGGTATTTTTGAATCCAGACACCCGAGTTAATGAATGCATCGAATATTCTGCTACCCCCATCCACTTGGTAAATAAGTTTTCGACATTCTCCTGGTAATTATCCCTTGACAGTAGGTACTACCTTTGCAGACAATCTCCGGTAGATGGGTCACACGATTTACGTGGCCGAATCGTCTACCTTTTCAGGTATGGGAGAAAAGTGTGCCTAGGATAGCCGACCAATACACGGACTGCGCCGTCTACATTTACAAGACGCTTGAGCAGGCTCGGAACGGAGAACATTACGGCGGGAGCGGGTTTCTTGTCGGGATAATACCAGACGAGGAATTCCCGCATAGGGGATTTGTATATGTTGTTACCAATACTCATGTCATCGCAAAAGCTGAATACCCAGTTATCCGGTTTAATCGTAAAGATGGCAGCACTGAATGCATACCCACAAAAAGGGAAAATTGGTTTCCGCATTTGAGCGGCGACGACATCTCAGTGTTTCCGATTACTGTTTCACTTGAGGATATGCAGGTCGCCGTCATCGGTCTCGATATGTTCGTTACACAGACGCGGATTTCCGATGAGGATATAGGGATTGGCGATGACACCGTGATGATTGGGCGGTTTGTAAACCATGAGGGGAAACAACAAAATAGTCCAGCCGTTCGATTCGGCAATATTGCGATGATGGATCGGGAAAAGATCGTCACAGAAGCTGGCATTGAACAAGAGGCTTTCTTGGTTGAGATGAGATCGCTGCCTGGATATAGCGGCTCTGCGGTGCTTATTTATTCGCCGTGTGCGATGAATGACATGTCCCAAATTCGCCGGGGCAAGACTCGTCCAAAGCTCGGATCGGGAGCCTTGCTTCCACCCGAAACAATGGACGCTTTCAACGCGCACACGTCCGCCAAAGGGCCATATCTCCTTGGTATAGACTTTTGTCATATACAGCGAAAATATAACGTCAGGGACGCTCACGGAGCCGAAGTAAGTGAAGGATTGTTTGTAATGGAAAACACGGGAATGGCTGGCGTGATTCCGGCTTGGAGGATAGCAGAAGTGTTAGATCGCGATGAGTTAAAGGACAAGAGAAAAGAGAAATTATTGCCTGAAAAACAATACGAAACCACAGCATCGCTAGACACGGCAGATGACGACGTATCAGAAGTTTTCACCCAACGCGATTTCGAAGCCGCGCTAAAGAAGGTAAGCCGCAAAGTAGAGAAGAATCGCTAGCTATACCACGCCCATTTCACAAACCGAATGATTCCGAGGAAGAACGAGACAATCATTCCGACAATCATTAGACAACGCACAATCCAAGCCCATATCTCGCCGTCATCAGTTCGCACGCTAGCGCCTAGTTGCCAGAAATAAAGAATCACGGCAGTAATGAACCAACCCCACCACGGAAGTATAGAAGCATTCACGAGCGTGCCTAAAACGGAGAGCCTAATTCCTGCCACCCAAACCTATCACTTTCCCACTTCGGCGCAAGTGGGTGGCGATCAGGGCAGAGACAATCGCGGTCAAACGTCCAGTCTTTGGGAGCAACTTTCTCTTTCCAAGTTCCCCTACCGCTGGAAACTACTGTATGGACTGCTGTTGGAAATTCGCAGTTTTTATCATCGCATCCTACTTCTACAAAAACGAGGATGCATTCGCCAGCTTGAAATGGGTCTGGTGTATGAGAAAGCGAATGACGGATCATTGACTCTGAATAAACAGACACGCGCCCGCACTCAGGACATGCAACGATTGCTTGCTTCTCTCCCGTGGCTTTCTCCGGAAGACGGCTATTTGATGCTATTGGGCTGGAATGCGGGATCGGAATCGCGTGAGCAGCGGGGCATTGCAGAGAAAACGACTCATACGTCGCCATAATGCCGCGAATTATACGCCCGCTTGGTACGTCCGAACCTGCCGATTCAGAACGGTTCTGGAATCGGCACAAGTTGGCGAATAACTGCGTCCCGCTTTTCGACTTGATGCAAGAAACTAATGAACATCGGAGTCGTATCGTGACGGCGGTTATAGCGGAAACTGTACTCGTTCAAGTAGGTTTGTAGATAGCTTTTTCCAACGTTGTGGTAAACGCCGCGAATCCCATTCTTAATGAGGCTCCAGAATCCCTCAACAGTATTCGTGTGGGTTTCGCCCACGACGTAAACGCCAGACGTATGGTTGATTCGGCGATGTCTATATCCCATATTCGGCATGTGCTCGATCCCGTGATAGGCATTCAGCTCATCGGTAAATACCGTGCTCTTGGGAAGGACGTGCTCTTTCACCATGCCGAGCAATGTAGAGCCTTTAACATCGTTAGCAACAAGAGCTTTGACCTTCCCGCGACGTTCTACGATTCCTACGACTACGGTTTTTACTTTGTCGCCAGCCATCGGCCTGCCAGTTCCGCGCTTACGTTTCCCTCCCATGTAGGTTTCGTCGATTTCCACACCCTTGCCCTTGCCGCCAAGCGGTGGAGCTTTCTCATCATCCAGCATGGAGCGAATCTGCTTAAACATGCGCCACGCGGTTTTGTAAGTAACGCCCGTCTCGCGCTGAATCTGTTTTGCGGAAATTCCGCAACGGGTTTGCGCCATGAGGTAGATCGCATAAAACCAAGTCGTAAGCGGAGTGGGCGACTTGTGGAAGATCGTGCCAGCGGTCGGATGGACATGATGGCCGCAGTGATCGCAAGAGTAAGACGGTCGGCTGGCCACGCGATGATGCTTTGTGGTCGCTTCGCATTTCAGGCAATAGATGCCTTCCGGATACAGGCGATTGCGAAGCCATTCAAGGCAGGTTGCATCGTCCGGGAACTGTTTTTGGAAGTCTTTCAGCGTGTACGGCAGCATGTTCGGCTTGCGGTTGTTGTGGGCCATTGGGTTACCTACTGTCAGGTAAAATCGTACCAAATGAGCATACCTACCGTCAAGGGATAATTACCATTCTCCTTGACATTCGCCTTGTATTCGCCAACAATGGCCAGATGGCGATCACACGGAGGCAGCGCGAATTGTATGACTTCATCTCCCGCTTTGTGGCGGAGCAAGGTTACTCTCCCTCGTTTGAAGAAATTCGCATCGGCATGAAGCTGAATTCGCTGGCAACGGTGCATAAGCACGTCACCAATCTGGAGAAAAAAGGGCTGCTCACGCGCGACTATAACCGCAGCCGCTCCATCGACCTTTTGCCGCCGAAAGGACGCCTTAAACAGGCCATGAGTGTCAACACCGGCCTGGTGTTGCCCCTGCGAGGCCGCATCGCCGCCGGCCAGCCCATCGAGGCAGTGGAAGACAACGAGACCATCTCGCTCGCCGACTTCGTGCGCTCGAAAGAAGTGTTCGTACTAGAAGTGCGCGGCGATTCGATGCAGGATGAGGCCATCCTCGATGGCGACTATGTACTAGTGGAGAATTTGAAGACAGCGCACAACGGTGACATTGTGGTAGCGGTTGTCGATAAGGATGACGCCACACTTAAGCGCTTTTACCGCGAAGGCGATAACATTCGCCTGCAACCCTCGAATGTGAACATGAAACCGATCATTGTGCCTGCGGAGTCGGTGGAAGTACGCGGCAGGGTGATTGGAGTGCTGAGAAAGTATTAAGAGTTGCAGGCTGGGGTTCTAGTATCAACGATCCGTGGCCAAATCTCGATATAAATACAAGCGCCCGGGGACTTCCCGGGCGCTTGTTTCTTGCTGGGAGCTGATGGCTGAGAGCAAACTTACCCTACGTGCCGGTCAAGAGCCTGTGCGATGGCTTCTTTGGGCTTGTAGCCAACGATCTGCTCCACCACTTGTCCACCCTTGAAGACCAACAAAGTCGGGATACCGGTGACTTTGTAGCGCATGGGGGTGGAGCTGTTGGAGTCCACATCCATTTTGCCGATTTTAATCTTGCCCTGATAATCCTTGGCCAGTTCCTCGACAATCGGAGCAATCGCGCGGCAGGGGCCGCACCAGGTTGCCCAGAAGTCCACCAGTACGGGCTTATCCGATTTCAAAACATCCGCGTCAAAGTTCGCATCCGTGACTTCGACGATTCCATTACCTGCCATAACCGTTTCTCCTCGTTGTGCATCGCACTGCCAGCGAACGCTCCCTGCTTACTAGCGTCTATCACCGGCTAGGCGATTAAATGCATTTAATAAATGCTGCCTACGTTAGAGCGTACCTATTATCGCACTTCATTGGCGCACGGTGGGTTTGATGCAGGCGGGGTGCAGAAGGTCGCAACACGACCCATGGTCATCGCGCTATCAAAAGTACGATGACCTGGCGTTTCCGGTGCATTGGTTCAGGCGCGTTCAAAAGACGAATTTCATCGCAACCTGCATGAGCCGAGGAGGAGCTGCGCTCACTACCTGGCCGAAGGTGGCACTGTTGATATTTCCGTTTACCGAGGACGGCCCGTAGAACTGGGCATGGTTGAATACATTGAAACCCTCGAAGCGGAATTGCAGCGATTTCGATTCCGTCAGCGGCACGCTTTTTTGCAGAGCGAGATCGTAGTCGTCGAGACCCGGGCCATAGAAGAACCGGCGCTTGGCATTGCCCGGCGTGCCCAGCGGCTGCAGGCTAAACAGAGAAGTATTGAAGTAAGATTGCCCGTTGCGCGGATTGGAATTCAGATTCAGTGAACCCGGTATGTATTGCGGCTCGTCCACTCCATAATTATTGATGCCATTCGGTTCGGCGCCGAGCAACGAATTGTCGCCGTAGTTGAGCATCGTCACCGGAAAACCACTGCTGTAATGCGTGATGCCGGAAATCATCCAGTCATTGGTCCAGCGGTTGGAGACGCCGAACAGATGTGCGAAGGGAAGCTCGTAGGCATAGCTGGCGACAAAGTTATGTTTCACGTCGAATGCCGCCAACGCGCGGCTGAGTGACGGATTAATTGGATTGACCTCTTCGCCCACGTTGGAAGATTGATCGATCGATTTGCCATAAGTGTAGCTGGCGAACAACTGCAAAGGTCCGCTGGTATGGCGAACGCTGAGTTCCAGAGCGTTGTAGTTCGAATTGCCGACGGTCGATTGATTCGTATTGCTGCCGAAATTCGACCCCAGAGGCCGACGCGTTCCACTTGCCGTTTCTTCGAACGGCCCACAGCCCGGCGTGATGAGGCACAAGGCCGGATCGCCGGGATTGGACTCCACCAGAACCAGAAGCCGATGCGATTGATTGCCCACGTAAGTGGCATTCAGCAGCGTGTGATCCCCAATTTGGCGCTCGAAGGAAAACATGTACTGTTCGGTATATGGAATCCGGTTGCTGACGGGATAGGCGGGGATACCGCTAATGGGTTCGTACTGCGACCAGTCGACACTCGAATCGGGATGGCTAGCCGATGAATTCAACGGAGCGAACGTAACCGGAAAATACTGCCCAAGATTTTGACCGTTGGAAGCAGTCACGAAAGGGTTTGAGAATGTCGGCGGCGCTGGGCTGCTGTAAGTCGTTCCATACGGAGCATTCGCCGCGAGTACTCCAAGCGTGAGTGCTTCGATGGACGTGTAATACAAGCCAAAGCCTGCGCGCAGGCTGGTCTTGCCCGGACCGCCTATGATCTTTCCCAGCAAACTATCGACCGGCACATTGGGCGAAAAAGCAATCCCGAGGCGGGGCGAGAATTCGTCGCCCGGAGGCGCCAGCGTGCGCCGCACTCCCGGATCCGTGGGATACAAAATTCCCGGGGGCGCGCCGGGAAACACGACCGACTGCTTGCCCGGTTCGGTGGTTGAAATCTGATTGTATTTTTCGTACCACGGCTCAATGAGATCCCAGCGCAGGCCGTAGTTCAAAGTAAGATTCGAGCGCGCATGCCAGGTATCCTGCGCGAACAGACCGGCATATTTGTTGCGTCCATAAAATGGATTGAGCTGGCTCTGGTTGTACTGGCTGGGAATGCCGAGCAGGAAGTCGGCAAAATCGACGCCGGTTTCGCTGCCCGTGAATAAGAAATTCCCGTTGAATTGCGCGATGGGATTGACATTGACCTGATCGTAGTGAAACTCACCCCCGATTTTGACAGTGTGGCTCGCAATGACTTTCGAAAAATTATCCAGCCATTGAAAAGTATTGTTCGCCTGTTTCAGTTCGTTGGTATTGGTGCCCGTCGAAAAGTTGTTGAAGACGAGATTTTCCACACCCTCACCTTTGGGGTCCAGCGCCACGATCGTTGGCTGCCCGTTATCGACGAACCCCTGTGATACAAGGCTGACTCCAAGCCCTCCCTGCGGCTTGCCGAGATCGTTATACGCCCGCATAAAACTAAAGTGAACTTCGTTCACTTCAGTCGAACTCAGCGTCTTCGTGTCGCCCAGGCTGAAAAGTTGTGCTCGGCCCAAGTACAACGCGTTAAAACCAGGCACGCTGGCTCCCCCCTGCGCCACCGGATACGGATTGTTCAGCGAGTAATCGTCGAGAAAGTAATAGCCGGAAATCAAACCCCAGCCCGTATTTGCATCGAGCCGAAGCGCGCCTTTGTCGTCGCGCAGTGCTTGATTGTTGGCGGAAGTGGCAAAGAAGTTGTCGGTCTGGTTGGGGGCCGGAATATATTGCAGTAGATGCTGGGAAGGTGCGGACCACGCGCTTGTGGGAATCTGCAGCGCGGGAAGAACGCAGGCGTTCGTGCTGCCAGGAGAATAGTTCGTGCTGGTGCAACCCGGGAAGTAATAGGGTTCGCCCGCTAGAACCGTGTATTTTAAGCGCGTTGAAAGCGTTTGCGCCCAGGCTGGACCACTCACGGTAGTAGGCACTGAAACCGATTGTCCATTCACCGTTTGTGACGTCGAAAACAAAGCGGCCAAATCCGACAGGTTGCCGGAGCGATCCTGCACTGAAGGCACTGGGATTAAACCTGTATCGACGCCCTGCCGCTGGCGTGTGCCCTGATAGTCGGAGAAGAAGAAAATTTTGTTTCGCCGAATCGGACCGCCGAACGTTCCTCCAAATTGGTTCTGAATAAAAGTGCCACGCGTGGGCGAAAAATAATTGCGAGCGTCGAGATCGGTATTGCGCAGGAACTCGAACAGGTCACCGTGAAATGCATTACTGCCCGACTTCGTGATGACGTTGATTTGACCGCCGCTGAATTCCCCATACTCGGCGTCAAAGTTGCTGGTAAGAATGCGGAACTCGGCAATTGAGTCGAGATTGGGAATGATCGCCGTTCCCATGTTTACGTCTTCTTCCGAATCGCTGCCATTGACGATGAAGGCGTTGGCGAACTCGCGCTGCCCGTTAATGGAAATGGTGCCGGGATTCAGATCGCCTGAGGGCGAAAGCGCGCTGGCGCCCACATCCTGCACCGTATTGGTGGTAATGGAGGTTGCGGGAGCGACTCCAGCTTGAAGAGAAAGCAAATCAGTATAGCTACGGCCGTTGAGCGGCATAGCAGTCATCTGTTTGCTATCGATCACTTCGCCAATCTGGCTGCTGTAGGTTTCCAAATGAACCGCGCTGTCGCTGACCGTGACTTTGTCAGCTCTTTCGCCAACCTGCAACGTGACATCGATCGAGAGCGCGCTATTGGTATCGAGCGTAATTTCCGTGCGGCGGTAGGGTTGGAAGCCGGGATGACTTGCCTCTAAGACGTAGGTTCCAACCGGGAGCACCGGGAAGGTATAGGCACCATGGTCGTCGGCGATGGTCGATTGCCGTACACCGGTATTGCTGTTCGCCAAGGTAACGGATGCGCGGGCGATCGCCGCGCCCGAGGGATCTTTTACCGTGCCAGAGATACTTCCACCGACTCCGGCCCATGCCGAGATCGTAAAAACAGAAAACAGGCAGACAGTAAAAAGCAGATGCAAGAAGTTGCGTAATACCATTATCTGGGCAGCGGTATTTAGTTGCAACTCAGTCGCATCTGAATATAAAATGAAATCCCAGTAGTAAGTCATAAGTCGTTTTAACTTTGTGTAGTGGTTTGACCTTTGCTAGTTGCAACCGGGTCGCAACTGATCCACGTTTATGATCTTGCCGGATGTGGTGTGCCACCGTCAAGCTCCGGCCGAACTTTTCGTCGCAGCCCGGTTGCGACTACTTGCAACGATAGGAGGTTTCTCATATGCCGCTTCCTAAAACGGAAATGCCCGGACGCCTGCAATCCCACTTCGCGGAGCGGGGAATCCGCATGACTCAGCAGCGCCGCGCCATCCTAAGCGTGATGGAAACCGCAACCAAACACCTGGACGCCGCGCAACTCCTGCGCAAGGCACAAAAGCTCGACGCCAGCGTGGACCGCAGTACGGTTTACCGCACATTGCAATTGCTAAAGCGTCACGGCCTCATCGACGAGCTTGACCTGATGCACATCCACGGCGAAGGCCATTATTACGAGCGTAAGCTGAACCGCGACCACATTCACATGGCCTGCCTGCGCTGCGGCAAGATCATGGAATTCGTCAGCGACATTTTCGAGAAATTAAAAGGGCAGGTCGAAAAAGATTGCCGCTTCAAAATCGTAGTGTCGCGGTTCGAAATCGGCGGCTATTGCTCTGCGTGTCGTGGGTCGAATTAATCGTTCGTCATCGAAATGGAAATTCGATTCCTTACAGAAGCCGATGTGCAAGCCTACTGGCATATCCGGCTCGAGCCCTGAAATGTGATCCGGATGCTTTCGGCTCCTCCGTCGAAGAACACCATCTGCTCAACATGGATGCGGTCGCAGCGCGAATCTCCAATCAGAAATACAATTTCGTCTCCGGCGCATTTGATGGCAAGCTCTTGGTGGGTACGGCGGGATTCTTTCGAGGCAGAAACATCAAGGAGCACCATAAAGGCAACATCTGGGGCGTTTATGTGAAAGCTGAGGCTCGCCGCCAAGGGATCGCGCGAGCCATGATGCGCCTGCTTCTCGACCGCGCCAATCAAATTGAAGGGATGGAGCAGATTATGCTTTCGGTCGCCGCGACACAAACTGCGGCGGTCAAGTTATATCGATCTCTTGGCTTTGAAACCTACGGACACGAAAAACGTGCGCTCAAAATGGGTGATCGCTACATCGACGAAGAGCATATGGTCCTAATGGTTAGGACATCCTAATCGTTAGAAACTGCTCGTTTTGGGCAATAAAAAAGCGCCTCGAACTTTTCAGTCCAAGACGCCTCGGCAGCCCTCCCCCAGAACTGCCAAACCACTCTTGGATAGTAGAGTCAGTCCTTTACCCTGTAAACGTCACTTTGGTAATCCGCATATTCCTGATTTTAAAACCGATGCTCAGAATGAAAAGACTTTGAGGAAGTTCCAAGGGAAGGCTTTCCACTACGGCTTCTGCCAGCTTTGCCCCGCGTTGTAAGTATTCCATTGCTCACCGGTCGAGGTTGCGAGCTTTCCATGCTGGAGATCTGTGAATTGAATGTTGGTAATGTCGCCGGTAAGGGTGGTATCGCCATTGGACACAAAAATACGGGCCCAGTGATTGCCGCCATCGGCGGTGTGCAACAGCAGGCCACCTGAACCACCGGCCCAAACCTCAAGCCCACCAGCGGCGACCGTAAGAAATAGGCTAGAATTCCCAGCCGAATTGGTGCTTAGCGTGGGATTTACATCCTCCCAGGTTTTTCCGCCGTCGAATGATCGGTGCAATGCACCGGCGGCAGTGATCGTCCAACGCGGCGGTGCTGCTTGCTCAGCTACCGGATCTTTGGCGTTACTTATGTCGGAGTTGGAAGCCGCTTGGCCCGACTGGGAACGAGTCGAATGGTTCCTGATCGGCAGATCAGAAGGCCGGTTTTCGGAAATCAGCTCCGTTCCCCCTTCCTCTCTATCTCTGCCGCGCTGATGATCCACGTGAGCCGAACCGTCGACCATAAATTTCTGCCCGGTAGGCACGCTTTGCGCGGCGGGTATTTCACCCGCGTTACCTGAATTTCCCGATGGTTGCCTTGCAGGAGCGCCTGCCACTCCCTTCTGCTCGAGGTTTGAGGCTGCATTCATTCCCCGCTGACGATGTTGCACAACAATGCCCAGCGAAACAATCAAGAAAATTCCTGCTGCCAGCGTACCCCACCGCAGAACAGGCCAACCAAATCCGCCTGAGCGAACGACCGCTCTCGCTGCCATAACTTCTGTTTCTGGTAGCGCTATTGCAACCAATTGCCTGCAATTGCCACAAGCCGCAAGATGCTCCATCACGATCTCGTGCTCGCGGCCAGCCAGGCTCCGCTCGGCAAATGCAGTAAGCAGGTTGGCATCGGGATGCGACCCTGCAGTAGGAGTCGTCGTTTGCAGCCGCCGCAAAGCGAATTTAGGAACGTGGTGCATTTCGAGATCCCGCTTCCAGCCTCTTCCCAGAGAACGTTGCCGCCGCCGGTTCTTGCGCCAAACTTCGGCGAATATCTATTCTTAGATCGCGCACATCTACTTCCAGGGCCTCTTCTGCCTGGCGGCGATTCATACCCTGCCGGACCAGAAGAGTTAGAATTTTCTTGCGTAAAGACTTGCCCAGCTTATCCACTTTGCGGCTGATGGTTGACTCGTGTACGCCCAGGATGCGCGCGACCTCGGCTAGCGTCCGGCCGTCCAAATAGTAAGCTGCCAGCACCATTCGTTCTTCGCTGGAAAGCGCTGTCAGCGCCGAGTCCGTGGCGAATTCCAGCCGCGAGTCGATGGTCGCAACCGGTTCCGCTTCGGGAGCCGCGAATTGCAAACCCTCCTCATTTTCTTCGTCCAAGCTGACCAGCCGCCTCGTCTTGCGGTAGCGATTAACGAACTCCTGTGCGAGCACGGTACGCAGCCAGCCTTCGAGCGAACCACGTCCGGTGAACGAAGCCAGCTTCGATACTCGCTCTCCATTGCGGGTGGTTGTGCCGTAAAGCTCGGCATAAAGCGTGTCGGCAAGCTCACGGGCTGCCGAATCCTCCCGGGCAATCCGCAATGACGATTGATAAAGCTTTTCGCGATATCGCGTAAGAAAAATTTCCCACGCTGCATTGTGCCCGGCAGCGCAGGCCCGGGCGATAGCCAGCTCCTCCACGCGCAGGGAGAGCAAAAAGGTGCGCGATTCAGACTGACTGCTTCCCGCCGGCAAATATTTCTCGGTCACGTTACAGAGAATCTCCGCGAAACAATCTTGTGTCAGGCCGACTTTTTCGCAGGCCGCTTTCGCGTACAGCTCCGCTATCAGCTCTGAGACTGCCGATTGCACCGAAGCGGAAATCGATTTCATGGCGCGCATGAACAAAGATAGAGAGTACGACGAGTCGCGCTCCCGATACCACTAAATCCTTAGACGCTCGTAATTTTAATTTTGTATGCAAGAAGGAACTGTTTTTTCGTTCTTGCGGGAGCTGAATAGGTGTAAAAATTAGACGAGAACTTAATTGTTGGCGCTGTGTTCTTGATACCAGTTCCGCCAGGCGGCGGAATCATTGGGCAGGTGCTGTTGTGTGATGTCGCCGAGCGCCTGAAAAGCCCAATTGTGGGTTTGCGCGTCGAGCGCGGGATCCGCGGAATAATCAATCAACTGTGGCACTGCAATTAGCTTCTGATCGTGGCTCAACATGCTCGATTCCGCCAGGCTGCACGCGGCGCGTTCGCGCACCATCGGCGAGGGATCGTCATGCATCGCTCCCAACAGTGGAGCAATGGTGGCATTGGTTCCCACCAGCGCCAACCCCTCGACTGCCCAACGGCGAGAATCTTCCGAGGAGTTCGGCTGGCGGTCCGAATCTTTCAGGTGCGCGCTCAACGTCTGAACCACCCGATCTGTTTCGATGCCGCGATTTCCAAGCAGCCCCAACCCCCACAGCGCCCAAATTTTCTTGGCGTGATCCGCAGAGTCAGCTTGCTTTACCAGAGCGTCCACCGTCGACTCATCTTTTTTAAGCCCATACGCGGCGAGCTGTACTTCGATCGCAGACTCCTTCACACTTCGATCATTTGAATTCAGCGCCGCAGTTGTAAGTTCACCAAGCCGCGCATCCCATCGCAGCTTCCCGCGCCACGCATCGACATGCGCTTCAATCTGGTCCGTAGCGCCATCGGAGCGGACAACGGCTCGCTCCAGCAAAATCTCCGCCTGTTTTTGCGGCTTTTGCCGATCAAGATCGATGTCGGAGGCGATAACCGGCGAAACATCGGAATTTTTCCGCGGCGAGGATGCGCCGGAAAACTTTCCCCAAACTGCCGCTACCCCGCCGCCGCTCGTAACCGCCAGCGCAGCTGCGATGCCCACGGCCATAGCAGCGACATGAAGCAATCGCGAAAACGATCGGCTTGGACAAGAAGGACCAACCCCTTGCGCCGATGAGACATCCGAACTCGGGCCGAGTGTGCCGTAGTCCGCAACCGGCTGAGGGCACTGGCACTGGCCTTCCGATCCCGCAGCATTGCTTTCTCGCGGGAACGGTTGTTTAGAAACATCCATACTGCAAGTTTAGGAAGGAGCGGGTAATACCGTAAAGTTACTTGAGTTCCCACCCCACTGAAATTTGAATGCGATCTTGCAGACAACTGATCTCAAAGGAGATTGCGATCAGAGTCTCTGCTACATGTGCAATGATGATTAGTATTCGGAATAGCGCCGCAGGCTTGGGAAATCATCGAGGAAAACGGAAGATGAAGTACCTAGTCCATCTCGGCCAAGCGGCAATTTCGCTTGGGCTCACGGTTTTGCTGATTTACGGCTACGCTGTTCAGCGCTGCGCGGCATATTCGGTTCTGACTCACGAAGAAGTCGTGGATCTGGTATGGAAAGACACTCTGCTTCCGCTGTTGAAAAATCGGTTTCCTGCAGCTACGAATGACGACCTTAAGAAAGCCCACGCTTTTGCCTATGGCGGCTCCGTTATGCAGGACATGGGTTACTACCCTTTCGGCAACAAATACTTCAGCGACCTGACACATTACGTTCGCTCCGGCGATTTTGTGGTCAACCTGGTAAAGGATGCAACCGATCTCGATGAATACTCATTTGCGCTGGGCGCCCTGGCCCACTATTCCGCTGACAATTGCGGACATCCCACCGTCAATCAGGCAGTCGGCATCGAATTTCCCAAGCTCGCGAAGAAATATGGCAAAGAGGTGACTTACGAGGACAATCCGAAGGCTCACATTCGTACCGAGTTTGGCTTCGATGTAACCCAGGTCGCCAAGAACCGCTACACCTCGGACAGTTATCACGATTTCATCGGCTTTGAGATTTCAAAACCCGTGCTCGAACGGGCGTTTCAAGATACCTATAACATCCCATTGAGCAGCGTGATCTCGAACGAAGATTTAGCCATCGGCACCTTCCGCCGCGCGATCAGCACAGTGATTCCCGAGATGACGCGAGTCGCTTTGATCGCCCGACGTCAAGAAATCGTCTCGGAGACGCCTAATTTCAATGCCCGGCAATTTCGCTACTACTTATCGCGGACGAATTATCAGAAAGAGTGGGGGAAAAGTTACCGCAAGCCCGGCTTCGGAACCCGCGTACTCGCTTTCTTTCTGAGATTTGTGCCGAAGATAGGACCGTTCAAAGCCCTCGACGTCAAAATTCCAACCCAACACACGGAAGATTTGTACATCGCCAGCGTGAATAAAACGGTGCAAGACTATACCAATCTTCTCCACCAGACTGCTCAAGCAAAATTGCAGCTCACGAATACCGACTTCGATACCGGGCACGAGACTCGCGCCGGTGAATATAAGCTGACCGATAATGCATATGCGCATTTGCTCGACCAGTTGGCTGGTCACAACTTTGACCAACTCAGCCCCAGCCTGCGCGACAATCTGCTCGCTTTCTATTCCGACCCGAACGCTCCCATTGCCACCAAGAAGAAACCTGCTGCCTGGCAAAAGACGCAGGACGAATTACAAAAGCTGCGAAATCTTCCAGCACATTAGATCTGGAGATCTGTTTTTTTGACTCTGGTCCCTGAATCTTAAATCTTCGACTGCCTGAACGACGGTGCTGATCTAAATCTTTAGATCAGCACCTGAACGACCGTTCGGTTGCCAAAATTGTGAACTGCAATGTATCATCGCAAAACTTCATCGACTATAGATCATAGTTTTAGTGTCGCTTTCTGGTAGATAGGGACGCTCAAAAATGGCTGGTATCGACGAAAAGTTTTATCGCGCCAAAATCACCAAGCGTGTGGAGTTCGCGCCCGATCTCTGGATGATCCGCGTCCAGCCCGGTGGAGAATTCAAGTTTCTTCCGGGACAGTATGCAACGCTCGGCGTGGAACATGACGGCAAACGGACAGAGCGCCCATATTCCATCGTCTCTGCACCCTTTGAAAATGAAATCGAGTTTTTCTTCGAACTGGTTCCTGAAGGCGCTCTTACGCCGCGGCTTTTCAAGCTGCAACCCGGCGACGAACTGCTGATGCGAAAAGTCCCCAAAGGAAAATTCACGCTCGACACCGAGAGCGGGCGAAAGCATCACTTGCTGGTGTCGACGGTCACTGGTGTGGCTCCGTTCGTCAGCTTTGTCCGCTCACTATCCAAAGATTGGAAAGAGGGGTGCTTCGACGGCGGCCATCGACTTTATCTATTGAATGGCGCGAGCCGGCCATGGGAGTTCGGATACAAAGAGGAACTCATCCAGTTTGCTGCGGAGGTGCCATGGTTTAAGTACATACCTACAGTGAGCCGCCCTTGGGATCACTCAGATTGGCCGGGTGAAATCGGGCGTGCCGACGATGTACTTCGCAAGTATGCAGACCGGTGGGACCTCGATCCCACGAACACGACGGCGTATTTGTGCGGACATCCTGACATGATCGCGAACAGCAAGGCGATTCTGAAGCGGCGTGGATTTGTTGATAGGACAGCAGTAAAAGAAGAAATCTATTGGATTCCGCCAAAGTGACTTCTAGTACCTGGTACTCAGTAGCGAGTTGAAAAGCGGGCGACTAAATGCCTACTGTACTGCTGCGGCGTTCCAGCAGAAGAACGTCTCTCCAGAGTGCTCCCAGTTTGCCAATTCGTCGGCGTAAGCCGACTTCGTGAAAATCGAAGGATTTGTGCAGCGCGATGCTGGCGATATTCTCGGGAAAGATTCCAGCTTGTAAAGTCCAAATACCATGGCGCTCGGATTCTTCAATCAAAGCTTTCAATAACGCTTTGCCGACACCGCTGCCTCGCGCTGAAGCGGCAACATAGACGGATACTTCCGCGACTCCCGCATACACCAGGCGAAGCGAAACCGGGCTTAACGCAGCCCAGCCTAGAATCTGACTTTTATTTCGCGCGACCAGCCGGCAATCTTCCCGATGACAGCCGTCCCATTTCTTCCAGTCAGGAATCCCGGTTTCGAATGTGGCATTGCCGGTGACAATGCCTTCGCCATAAATCTCGCGGACGGCGGGCCAATCTTGCGGCGTCATGGGTCTGATCTCGAAATCCATGCAAGGCTAAGTTTCGGCGGGTGCGAAGAAAACCAGCACGGCCAATTCTTCGCTGATGTCGTAGAAGCGATGACCGGCTTCCGCCGCGACGAAAATTACGCTGCCCGCGGAAACTTCTTTGTCTTCAGGTCCGGCCTGGAAACGAGCGTGTCCGCGAAGCACATAATAGATTTCATCTTCGCGGTGCGGTTTCTGGTGATCTGTGGCTCCAACGGGCAAAACATAAAAACCGGCGCTCATCGCAGGCACCCGCAAAAATTCGCGGTAAGGCCGTCCGCTTTCGGCGCGCTGCTCTTCGATCGCGTGGATAGTGGTGAAGGATGTCTTCACGCGAAGATACCTCCGAAGATGAGGTCGGTGAATTGCGGGATCAGGTTCTGCGCCTGCAAGTCGCCTTCCGGTTTGTACCACTGATAAATCCAGTTGATCATTCCGAGTAAAGCAAAAGCTGCAGCGCGCGGGCTGACGCGTCCCTTGGAGTGATTCGACGCTTTCTCCTGAGCTTTTTTCTGCACGTTTTTCTGCACTTCGCCTATCAGGTTTTCGAGAAAGTGAATGTAATCTTTCTTGCGCGAGTTGATGCGCTTGCGCAGCGACGGCGGCAAGGGATGGTTCTCATGCAACATGACGGTAATTTCGCGGTCGCGAGGGCTGAGCACAACTTCGATATGCAGCCGGATCAGCGCCCGTAGCCGCTCTTCAGCGTCGGTGATGCCGCGCACCGGATTGATAACGCGCTCCTGCGTAATCTCCATGGCATGGTCCATGATTTCGAACAGGATTTCGTCTTTGCTCTGAAAATGGTGATACAGGCCGCCCTTGCTCAGCTTCAGCGCGGCCGCCACGTCGTTCATCGAAGTCGCGTCATAGCCGCGTTGCTGGAACAGGCGTGCGGCGGTGCGGAGAATTTCCTGCCGGGAATCGACCACGGTCTCGCGGGCCATCGGCTGACATGGTAAACAGTTGCGGGCGGGATTGCCAATGCGTCGTTGAAGAGATGCTGAACGAGACCGGAGGCAGATGGTGTTTTTGCGAATCGACTTGAGCAAATCGCCGGAAAATTTAGCCGTGAAAAAGAAAAGGCGACCTTTTCAAGGTCGCCTTTTCAAGAATCGCGACAGCTTAGATCGCTTGCACGTTCTCAGCCTGCCAGCCCTTGGGGCCCTTGGTCACGTCGAACTGCACGGTCTGGCCCTCCTGCAAGCTCTTGAAGCCGCCTGCCTGGATCGCCGAGAAATGCACAAAAACATCTTCGCCACTCTGGCGGCTAATAAAGCCGTAGCCCTTAGCGTCATTGAACCACTTTACTGTTCCTTGTTCTGCCATGTTGATACAAGTTTCCTTTTCAATTGATTTACGCTGGAAGGATTCGGAGGTACTGAAGGGCAGGTTACTAGCTGTTGAGGCAAGAACTGCTCACGACCGATTCGGTCTAACGCACACAGCGATGGTACGCGTATTGGCAGTGGTTGGCAAGCAATTATGCGGCGGTGACGCCATACCATTGCTATGCACTCCTTCATTAAATGCAGCTGTCTAAACTCTTCCAGATGACAGTCGGCTTCGGAAATTTTCGCAGTGCGCACGCAAACACGCTATACTAAAAACACTTAACCTCGAAGACATTGTCACGCAAGCAGCCTTGCACCTTCGCGATTGAGAGATCCGGAGGCGATTTTGCGGAGGCGGCTTTCCCCATATTGCTCTTTTTCCTCATCGCCGAATGTGGCGGCGCCTGTCCGTCAGCATGATGATTTGACCCCGCCCGAGCCGCACAATTTTTGATCATAAGGAGTTCTTTAATGTCCGGAATCAATGGTGACAAGTCGAGGTTCAATCGCGAGCGCAAGCAGAAAATCGCTCGCCGGAAGCGAACTCGTGAGATGTTGGACCGGATAGCCGCCCAAGGCAAAACAGCCGTTCCGGCCCCCAGCGGTAAGACTCGGCCGGTGACGGCATGAACACACCCATGCTGGACTCATCGCTTGCCGTGCTCGACGAAGTGAAAAAGATCGCTGAACTCAAGAAGAAGCGAGTCCTACTGGTGGATGCCTCGCCCGCCAAGCGCGATTTGCGGGCGGAAGCCATGCGAAAGCTGGGCGTAAGTGTCGATTGCGCGGCCGATATTGCGGAAGCTCGCTCTTGGTGGCGGGCGGACTTTTACGATTTGGTATTGATCAACGTGGAAAAAGGACGGGGCTACCGCGACAGTTTTTGTGAGGACATCCGGGGCGCTAAGCCCCCACAGCGGCTGGCATTTCTGGTGGGTAAGCCCGAATATCTGGCGACTTCGCCCGCCGCGGATGACGATTTGCCGCTTTCATACGCGGATACGCAGAACCTGATTGGCGGTGTAAAAGCCGCGCTGGCCGCCAACCTCGGTAACATTAATCAGCGTTGGGGCATTCTGGAAGCTTCCCGGCGTATTTCGGCGGTGCGCTCGGCGTGCTCGGCGCGCAGCCAGGCGATGCGCGAGCGGCCGACACCGCCACGCGATTTTGAAGAGCGTGTGTCGAAACGAAAAACCATGTCGGCCACACTGGACGATCTATTGAGAGAGGAACTGCGATGAAGAACCTTTACGTTGGAAATCTACCCCACAGCACCACCGAAGCCGAGTTGCGCAATGTGTTTGAGCCCCATGGCGCGGTGGAAAAAGTCAGCCTGGTTACCGACCGGGACACTGGGCGCTCGCGGGGTTTCGCTTTTGTGGAAATGACCAATGCAGGCGAAGCCGATAAGGCGATTGCGGCTCTGAATGGGACCGACCTGGGTGGACGACCGCTGACCATCAACGAAGCCAAACCAAAAACCGACCGGCCGCGAAGCGGCGGAGGCGGCGGCCAGCGCTTTGGCGGTGGTAGCGGGCACAGCCGCGACGACTACCGGGGCCATCCGCGCCAGCCACGCGAGCCGCGCTGGTAGTATCTTCGACGTGCCAGGCACGTACCGCCGGATGCTGAATCACCAGCCCGGCAATGAACGACAAACCTAACTATGGGGACAAGCTATGCCACGAGGACGATCGACGTTCGCGAAACGTCAAAAAGAACACATCCGGCAACAACGCCAACGCGATAAAGCTGAGCGTAAAACTCAGCGGAAACAAGACAAGCCCTCCGATGTCGGCGTGGATGAAATGGCCGAACTGCGGGAGCACGCCGCAGCCCAGGCAGCCCTTTTCAATCTAGGCGCCGAGTCGGATACCTCAGACGAATAGCCATTGGTTTTAAATAGTTCTGCAACCGCCGGTTGCCACCGGCGGTTGCAGTCTCAAACTAGGAATCCCTCATTCAATTCTTCCTTGACAGCCTACCCGGCCTTGGGTAGCATAAATAAACCGACCGACCGGTCGGTCGTAATCATTATCGACGTTCTGATCGATTATCAATATAAGGAGCACTTCCCAGTGGCCACAATTTTCTACGAGCACGACGCCAATCCCAATGCCCTGAAGGGCAAAACCATCGCCATACTGGGCTACGGAAGCCAGGGGCACGCGCAGGCGCAGAATTTGCGCGATAGCGGTGCAAAGGTCATCGTGGGCCTCGAACCGGACCGTCCCAGCGCACAGCAGGCTCGCGCCGATGGCATGGTCGTGGTGGCTCCGGATGAAGCGGCCAAGCGCGCCGACTGGATCCACGTGCTCACGCCCGATGAGACGCAGGCGGCGGTATATGCACAATACATTCAGCCTTATCTGCATCCGGGAAAAATTCTGGGCTTCTCGCATGGGTTCAGCATTCATTTCAAAACGATCGTACCGCCGAGCGATGTAGACGTGGTGATGATCGCGCCGAAGTCGCCCGGGCACCTGTTGCGACGGGTTTACACCGAAGGGCGTGGTGTGCCGTCACTGATTGCGGTAAGCCAGGACGCGAGCGGGCACGCGCACGAATATGCGCTGGCCTACGCTCACGGCATTGGCTCGACACGAGCGGGGGTGCTGCAAACCACATTTAAAGAAGAAACCGAGAGCGATTTGTTTGGCGAGCAGGCTGTACTGTGCGGAGGGCTGACGTCGCTGATCAAGAAGGGGTTCGAGACGCTGGTGGAAGCAGGCTATGCGCCGGAGATCGCTTACTTCGAATGCCTGCACGAGATGAAGCTCATCGTGGACCTGATTTATGAAGGCGGACTGGGACGCATGCGCTATTCGATTTCAAATACCGCCGAGTATGGCGACCTGACGCGCGGGGAAAAAGTCGTAGGTGATCCAACGCGGGCAGCCATGAAGAAAATTCTGGCGGACATTCAGGATGGGACGTTTGCGCGGGAGTGGATCAAAGAAAACAAGGATGGCGGCTACAACTTCGCGGCGATGAGAGAGGCAGAGCAGCGGCATCCGATCGAAATCGTGGGCGCGGAGCTACGCGGGATGATGAGTTGGCTGCCGGGCAAAGACGTGAAGAAACCAGCTCCGCAGACCGCCAATGGCGCGAAGGAAGAGATCAAACAAGCGGTGAATGCTTAGGACGGTGGTTGCGGCAGAGATCCTTCGGCTGCGTTGCCGTTCGCTAGCGCGACCGGCAACTTCGCTCAGGATGACAATTGATTTAACGATGGGTTCAGGACGAAATGCTCAAAGGTGCAGAAATCGTTTTGCAGTGCATGCGGGCCGAGGGGGTGGACCTGGTGTTTGGCTATCCCGGCGGCGCGATCATGCCGTTGTATGACGCTTTGGATGGAAGCGGCGTGCGGCATGTACTCACGCGGCACGAGCAGGGCGCGGTATTTGCGGCGGAAGGCTACGCACGGGTCACGGGCAAAGTTGGCGTGGCCATGGCGACCAGCGGCCCGGGCGCGACGAATCTTGTCACTGGCATCGCCGACGCAAAAATGGATTCGGTGCCGCTGGTGTGCATCACCGGCCAAGTGCGGACCGCGATGATCGGTACCGATGCATTTCAGGAAACCGACGTTTTCGGCGTGACTTTGTCGCTGACCAAGTGGAGCCGGCTGGTACGGACGATCGACGAAATTCCCGAAGTAATTGCCGAAGGATTTCATTGGGCGCGAAGCGGACGTCCCGGGCCGGTCGTGATCGACATCCCTACTGACATATTGAAAGCGAAGAAAGAGTTTTCCGGACCAGTGAAGTTTACACCGCGCACACAGCCGGGCGATGGTCACACTGCGGGCACGTTCGATACTATTGCGGCGCTGTTGCAACGGGCGGAGCGGCCGGTGGCGCTGGTGGGCGCGGGCGCCAAGCTTTCAGGGGCGGTGCCGGAGTTGCGGCAACTGCTGGATCATTTGAACATTCCGACCTTCGCCACCGTGCATGGATTGGGTGCGGTCACGCCGGAGTCTTCTTATTATCTGGGCATGGTGGGCATGCACGGAACGCGGGCTGCGAACACAGCCCTGCATGAGACGGACTTACTGTTAGTTTTCGGAGCGCGGCTGGATGACCGTGTAACCGGCGATCCGACGCGCTTTGCGCCACACGCTAAGATTATTCATTTTGAAATTGATCCCGCGCAGTTGGATCGAGTACGGGCTTGTGAGATACCGGTGATCGGCGACCTGGCCAGTACGATTCCTGCCTTCCACGCGGAATTGCGCCGTCATTCCCTACCCGATTGGAGCGATTGGCGCGCGATGGCTTGCGGTACCGAACGGGCGGAGCTTGACGCCCACGCATTGGCGCAGCCTACCAAGCGCTTTTTAGATGAGCTGTTCAGCCGCTTGCCGGAAGACAGCGTTGTAATTGCCGACGTAGGTCAGCATCAAATGTGGGCGGCGCAGCGGTATCGTTCGTCCTCGCCACGCGGATTTATCACTTCTGGTGGCTTGGGAGCGATGGGCTTCGCTCTGCCTGCCGCAGTTGGCGTGCAACTCGCAAAGCCTGAAAAATGTGTGTTGTGTGTTTCTGGCGATGGCGGATTTCAGATGAACATCCAGGAGCTCGCGACCGTTCACCGGCTTGGACTGAAGATCAAGATGGTGATTGTCGACAACAAATATCTGGGCATGGTACGGCAGTGGCAGCAGCTTTTTTACGAGCGCAATTACGCCGAGACCGATTTGAGCGACAACCCGGACTTCGTCGAGATCGCGAAGGCTTACAAGATTCACGGATGGCGGCTGAGCGAGGCTGCCATGGCGGAGTATCCGGTGTCTCAAGCAACAGGAGATTCCATCGACAGATTTCTGCGCTCGCCGGAGGCGGAGTTGCTGGTATTTGATTGCGCTCCTGAGGCAAACGTTTATCCCATGGTTCCGGCCGGAGCGTCGCTTTCGGAGATGGTGTTCGAGGACAAATAAGAAGAATTGTGTAATTGGGAAAATTGGTAATTGGGCAATTTTAAAATCCCAACGGGTTCACGTTTTCAAATTACAAAATTACTCAATTACAAAATCACTAAATTCGTTCAGGGGAATGGCTCATGCAAGTCTTTCACATCCGCTATCGCAACGCGCAGGGCACATTGATGCGCATTTTGAATGCAATTTCTCGCCGCGGGCTCGATCTTACTTCGGTGCACGCTGAGGCTGACGGGCAGGATCACATCGTCACGCTGCAGCTGGAAGTGACGCCGAAGCAGGCCGGTCAGCTCTATCGCGAGTGGTATTCGATTGTGGATGTAATGGACGTGCATTCCGGCACCGGTTCGCGCGAGCATGAAGCTCCGGCGTGGGCGGGGCATCCTCCGGCATCTGAGAGCGCTCCGCAGCAGTCGGCGCGCGCGGCGTTGGCATAAAGTTTCTGTTTCGATCGTGTCAGAAGCGTGATGCCTCCTGGGTAGCGTCATGCGATTGGGGATCCTGCGGTTGGAATGCGGCCTCCTGGCATTACTCCGGCTTCAGGGTTCCCGTTTTTTGCTGATCGTTTTTGGTTTATCGTTTCGTAAAGCTGTTCTGCTCGAATCTTCACCTCTGTTGTAATCTTTCATCAAGGTTCTCATTTCAATGGATCTCAAACATCGCAGCCGCGGAATTACTGAAGGGCGCGACCGTGCTCCGGCGCGCTCCATGTTCAAAGCCATTGGTTTCACCGATGACGACCTTCGCAAGCCGCTGATCGGCGTGGCCAACACATGGATCGAAACCATGCCCTGCAACTTTCACCTGCGTCGGCTCTCCGCCAAGGTGAAAGAAGGCATTCGGGTGGCCGGCGGCACACCCATGGAGTTCAATACCATTGCCATCTCCGATGGCGAAACTATGGGTACCGAGGGCATGCGCGCTTCGCTGGTAAGCCGCGAACTGATTGCCGATTCGATTGAATTGGTTTGCCGCGGGCAATTGTTCGACGCGGTAGTATGCGTCGTGGGGTGCGATAAAACAATCCCCGCCGCCGCCATGGCGCTGGCGCGAATGGACCTTCCCGGTCTCGTGCTCTACGGAGGAACCATTGCTCCCGGCAATTATCGTGGCAAAGATATAACCATTCAGGATGTATTTGAAGCCGTGGGCGCGAATGCGGCCGGGAAAATTACCGATCAGGAATTGCTGGAGATTGAAAACGTAGCATGTCCCAGCGCGGGAGCGTGTGGCGGACAATACACCGCCAATACCATGTCCACAGCAATGGAAATCATCGGGCTCTCTCCGATGGGATTCAACAGCGTTCCCGCGATGGACGCGGCGAAAGATCAAGTTGCGTTCGATTGCGGGAAAGTCGTGCTGAATTTGCTGAAGCAGGATATCCGGCCGCGAAGTATTCTGACCCGCGATGCGTTTGAGAATGCGATTGCCGCCGTGGCAGCTACCGGAGGATCAACGAACGCGGTGTTGCATCTGCTGGCGATTGCGCGCGAAGCTGAAGTTGATTTGCAGATTGACGATTTTCAAACGGTCAGTGAGCGCACCCCTCTGCTTGCCGACCTAAAACCCTCGGGACGTTTTGTTGCGGCTGATATGCATCGCGCCGGCGGTATCCAATTGCTGGCTCATCGTCTCTTCAGCGGAAACTATCTTCACGCTTCCGTCCGGACCGTAAGTGGGCTTTCGCTTAAAGCCGAAAGTGAAAAGGCAGTCGAAACTCCCGGCCAGGAAGTAATTGCGCCGCTCGATAAACCGCTAAAGAAAACCGGCGGTCTCGTCATCCTCAAGGGAAACCTTGCGCCCGAAGGCTGCGTCGCGAAGATCAGCGGTCATGAACGGCTTGAACAGAGCGGGCCAGCACGCGTTTTTGATTCCGAAGAAGACGCCATGTCCGCTGTTACCGGAAAGAAAATTAAAGCCGGCGATATCGTCGTGATCCGCAACGAAGGTCCGAAAGGCGGACCCGGCATGCGCGAGATGCTGAGCGTCACCGGCGCGATTGTAGGCGAGGGATTGGGATCTTCCGTTGCGCTGCTGACCGATGGCCGCTTTAGCGGCGCGACCCATGGACTCATGGCGGGGCACGTCTCCCCCGAAGCCGCTCTGGGCGGTCCCATTGCCGCCGTACGGGATGGCGACATCATCCGCTTCGATGTGAAACAGAGAGTCTTGGAGGTTGAGATCAGCGACGAGGTTCTGCGGCAGCGAATGAAAGAGTGGAAGCCGCCGCAGCCTCGCTACGCTACGGGAGTATTTGCAAAGTATGGGGCGCTGGTATCGTCAGCCTCGCAAGGCGCTATCACACGGCCGCCGAAGTAATTCTCTATTGAAATTCTTTCGATTTAATCGAAAGTAAAAAGCCCCACCCTGCCGCAAAGAACGCGGCAAGGATGGGGCACCCATTTCCGTTTAACCTCCCTCAATTACTGTGCGCAGCCTGGGCTGAATGCCGTCAGCACATTGGCTGCGGCGGAAATGGCACAGTTATAGGCCGCGTTCGTCGAATCGAAATAGTTGTATTGTTGTGCGCTGGACTGGGCGGTATTTCCGATGAAGTTGCCCGACGAATCGTATTGCAGCGTGTCGATGTGCTGCGCCGCATTGTCCAGAGTGCTCGTATACAGCACTCTGCCGGATTGCGTGTTGGTGTCGGTGAGATTGTAGGTCTGGTTCGCCTTGGTCGTCACGTTGATGTTTCCGGTCTTTAGGGTAACCTGTGAAATATCGACGGTCAGCGGGAAAGAATAATTCTGCTGGTAGACGATATTCGACATGCCGGGCTGCGTAACCGTGGTGTACGCATTCAGCGTGGTGCCCTGCGAGATATTTTGCGTGTATAGCGTTCCGGTGATGTTGAAATACTGATTGCTCGAGAAGGATGCGGACTGCGAAACCTTCGTCGTCACTTTGCCCTTCGAAGTGTTGATATATCCGGTGATGACAAAGCTGCGCTTCGAGCTCACGTCGACCGTACCCCGAATAAACGTGGGCTGAACGTTCAGGTTTTCGGTGATCACGGGAGACGGCGCAGTCAAAGTATTCGTCGTAACGGCGCCGGTAATCACAGGCGTAGTCGGATCGGTGTAGACCAGCAAAGAAGCAGTCGCCGAGAAATAGCCATTTGCGTTGTAGACGCTGAGCGAGACCGTGTGCGGCAGGCCATTGCTCAACAATCCGGCAAAGGGTGTAAGGTTCACGCGATAGGGAGTGAAGTTGAGCGTCTGCACGCCGGGGATCGGAAACCACAAATACGGATCGATGCCGCCGGTAAAAATCCATGGATAAACTGGAGCCACGCCTGCGGGCTGGCCGTCGATGGTGATTTCGGTCTCGCGGAAGCTTGTATTGGTGCAGCTATCGAGTTCCGTAGCCACATCATCAGGGACGCAGGTGTACCAGAATTCGTCGCCCGACTGACCTTGCGAGTAAACATCCAGGTACGCGGACTGCACATTTTGCGGGAAAGTGAATGTGCCGGAAAGCGTGTCGGTGCCGGAGTTCAGCGTGACCGTTCCGCCTTGCGGACCGGCGGACAAAGCCAGCACTTGATCCGCAGTCACCGGGGCGGCTTGGGCCGGAGCCAAAGGATAAAACTCCAGCGTGGCCGACGCATAGATGGTGGAAGTCAGGCCGCAGCACAAAGTATTGCCGATCTGGGCTTGCCCCGACTGCGTAGCATAGAAAAGCGAACTGTAATCGGTGAGATCGTTTTCAATGTGCCACGATGGACCTTCGCTCGGTGAAGGCTCGGCAGTGGTGCCGAAATAAATGTTTACCGGACCCAGCCAAAAATTGGCGGTGCGATCGTACTGGATGCCGGGGCTGACATTGATGTCGGATTCGAGTACCACTTTTGCCCACGGTCCAGGGCAATCGGAAGGCGGAGTGTAGGTGAAGTTCTCCACATTAAAATCGAAAAACTGCGCGCCGGTGAAAAGCTGCACTACACACGGAGTGGTTGTGGGGCGGGTCACGTTAGGGTCGGCGGTGACGGTGTTCCCGGAGCCGATCACATAAGGTCCTGAAGCCGAAGCAAATGGAACTAAAACAATAGTAAGTAGCAAGAGCGGAAGAAAAGTCAGCGCTAAACGGGCAGTGCGGGGCATGCGAGTCCTCCTGGGAGATAGTGGCAAAGGCCGCGCCCATCCTAAGATAGCGGAGCACAAATTAGACGGAGCAGGGCTAGCGCGAAAGTATTGCGCTTTCACAGCATGGTGTCAACAGAAGAAGAAAGTCTCTGTTTCTAATTTGCGTGCGAAACACTTTTTAATCTGGGCTTGTTTTGTCTCTGTAGGGGGCACGTTGGTGGTGGTCCGCTTCGCGGCTTGGCACGCTATACTACCGACACTCCATCTTCCCCAAGGCAGAAGCGTCATTTAAGTACCCAAAAGGTTTGAATATGGCCGCTCACAGCGAGCCGATCGCGCCGAAAAAACGTCTGGACTCGTGGAAGGAAATTGCCTCCTTTTTCGGCCGCGATGAACGCACTGTCAAGCGCTGGGAAAAAGAGCGCGGATTGCCCATTTATCGCGTACCGGGCAGCGCGCGCGGAGGTGTGTTTGCCTACGCCGAGGAACTAACCGAGTGGCTGGAGAAACGAAATTCTGCGTTGGAAGTTGTTGCTGGATCACAGTCGAATACAGATCGGCCGGAAAATCCTAATACCACTGTTAAGCCATTGAATGCAAACGCTGGAGATAGGCCATCACTCGAAGAAAGCTTCACCGGGCCCTTTCTCATTCAGCATTCCCGCCTGAATGCAGTCCGCCCGCTGCTCTGGATATTGCCTCTTTTCCTGCTTGCCGCATCGTTCTTTTTTTGGTCCTTCGGCCATCGCGAGACGCGCTTTAGAAACGCATTGGCAGCGCCACACGTTCCCAGCGCCGAAGCTCAGGATCTTTATTTAAAGGGCCGCTACCACTTCGAAAAACGCACTCCTGAAGATTTGAACAAAGCCGTCGATTTCTTCACCCAGGCCATCGTCCAGGATCCTGCCTATCCCGCACCCTACGTCGGGTTGGCCGATAGCTACAATTTATTGCGGGAATACAGCGCCATGCCGCCGCAAGAGGCGTTTCCGCGAGCACGGGCAGCTGCCAGCAAAGCGGTGGAACTCGATCCCACTTCGGCGGAAGCGCACAACTCTCTCGCCTTCGCCACCTATTGGGGATTTTTTGACGCGGCCACGGCCGACCGCGAGTTCCAGCGCGCGATTGAGCTCGACCCTGCATTGCCCCGCGCGCACCACTGGTATGCCACCTTCCTGGCGGAGGTTCGCAGATTCGATGAATCCCTAAGGGAAATCGAGCGCGCACGGCAACTCGATCCCTCCTCCACGCCAATTCTCGCCGATAAAGGCTTCATCCTGGCTGTGGCTGGAAAAAGTGAAGAAGCGAGAACTTTGTTGACGCAGCTCACCGAATCGCAGCCCGAATTCAGTCACCCTCACCAATACTTGGCTGAGTTGGTTTATTTTCCGGAAGGAAATTATGCGGGCTACTTCCAGGAAAAAAGAATTGTCGCCCGGCTGCGGCATGATGCAAATGCCCAGAAAAACATTGATGCAGAAGAAGCCGGCTATAACGCAAGCGGCGTACAGGGATTACTGGAGGCTCGCCTGGCCATTGCGGAGAATACGTTCGACCATGGCTCAGGATCGGCTTTCGATGTCGCCGAAGCACACGCCGCTCTGGGACAAAACGACGGCGCGCTGAAATACCTGAACATTGCCTATCAGCGCCACGATTTAGCGCTTACCACCCTTCCACTGAGTAAACCATTCGAGCCGCTGCATCGAAATCCGGAATTTCGCGAGCTAGTCGCCAAAATCGGATTCCCTCCCATCGACTAACTCTTTTGGCTGTGAAACGCCCGGCTGTGTAAACTAGCTTCGCGATGACATCTCTCTCTCGCTTCGCGCTTGCTAGGCCTTATTTCCGGTCGACGACGTTTGTTACTCTTATTCTCTTCGGAATTCTGGGTTTCGCTTCCATAAGCTTCGCCTCCGCCTACAACGCTCATCCCAAGCTGATTGTCGTCATCGTCATTGATCAGTTCCGCGGAGATTATCTCGATCGCTACCACGACCAGTTCGGCGAAGGAGGATTTCGTTTACTGCTCGATCACGGCGCAAACTTTACCGGCTGCAACTACGATTACGCCAACACGCGTACCGCTCCAGGCCACGCCACTCTATTTTCCGGCGCATATACCAATGGCCACGGTATCGCCGCGAATGAATGGTGGGATGCAAGGAAGAACCGCATGGTGACTGCGGTTGAGGACGATGACACCAAACTCGTTGGTATAGCCGATGGCAAGGCCGGCGCGTCGCCTCATAATCTGCTGGCAGATACACTTGGAGACGAACTCAAACTCGCGACACAGGGGAAGGCGCGAATTTTTGGCGTTTCTCTAAAGGACCGCGCAGCCATACTGCCAGGTGGATTCTCCGCGGACGGCGCTTATTGGATTGATCCCAAGAGCGGCACGTGGGTTACCTCCACATACTATCGCCTCGATTTGCCAAAGTGGGCGCAGGATTTCAACGCGAGCAATCGCGCCGGGAAGTATTGGGATCGCGATTGGAAGAATGCCAATGGCGACATGCTGCGCTCCATTGCTCATCGCAAAAGCAAAGATGGATCGGATGCTGGCTTCTACGAAGTAATTGGACCCACGCCTTTTGCCAACGACTACGAACTGGAGTTCGCCAGGGAGTTGGTAGTCTACGAAAATCTTGGTACGGGAAGTGCCACCGACCTGCTTACCATCAGCCTTTCAGCCAACGACATTTTGGGACACCAACTTGGGCCTGATACGCCGGAAATGGCCGCCATGGCGCTGGCGCTTGATCGAGAACTCGCGGACTTCTTCAATTTTCTCAGCCATCAACTCGGCCTGGCAAATGTGTGGATCGCTCTTTCCGCCGATCATGGCATCTCAGCATTACCTGACGCTGCGAAGAAATTACGCATCCCGGCCGCGAATGTTGACGCCGGCAAACTGGAAGCTGAGATCAACAATTTGTTGGCGGCTAAATTCTCTCCCGGGCGTGCTGTTTCCTATCTCAAGTACGACTATCCGCAAGCATGGCTCTACCAGGATGCATTCGCTGCTGCTCATCTAAAAGAACGCGAAGCCGAAATCGCTGTGGGCGAGGCGATGAAACAAACTGGTATGCGCGATTACTTCACGAAATTGCAACTCGCAGAGGGGCAGGTCCCAGACACGGCATTGGGCAGGAAGATGCTGCATAGTTATTCGCCCGAAGGCGGCTGGTATGTAATGGGCATTCCCGCTCCTTATACGGTCGGACCTGCGAAGGGAACGGATCATGCAACGCCATACACCTACGACACCCACGTGCCGCTGGCTTTTTACGGACTTCCCTTCCGCTCGGGAACCTATCGCACGCACGCCGAGCCCGTGGATTTAGCGGTAACACTGGCATCGCTGCTGGGGATCAACGCTCCCACTCATGCCGTAGGGCGCGTGCTCACCGAAGCGCTTACGCCTACGATGAGTCCAGAGAATGCCAATACCACGCCTACGCCAGAGAGAGCAGCGCAATGAACTCCTCTTCGGAAAATTCCGGCAAACCTACCCCCGATCTCAGCGTATCGTTCGCTGGAATCGAACTCAAGAATCCAGTCATTGCGGCCAGCGGAACCTTCGGTTATGGGGTTGAGTTCGAAGACGTAGTTCATCTCGATAAGCTTGGCGGATTCGTAGTCAAAGGCTTGTCGCGCGAGCCGATGATCGGCAACCCTCCTCCACGGCTTTGGGAAACCGCAGCTGGCATGCTCAACGCCATCGGCTTGCAGAACATCGGGGCCGCGGCCTTTCTAGAAGAAAAATTACCCAGACTGCGGCAGATCAAGAATACTGTGGTTTTTGCCAACATCTTCGGCTACACGCGCGAGGACTACGAAAGAACCATCGAAATTCTCAATGAGGGCGAAGGCATAGCCGCATATGAACTCAATGTCTCCTGCCCCAACACCGCCCACGGCGGTTTGCAGTTTGGCTCCGATCCGCGCTCGCTCGACGAAGTGGTCACCACGGCGAAGCGTATCGCCCGGCGTCCTCTGATTGTGAAGCTTTCGCCAAACGTGACCAGCATTGCACAGATGTCGCATATCGCACAGGAAGCGGGCGCCGACGCCATCTCGCTGATCAATACTTTCGTTGCCATGGCCATCGACGCCGACACGCGCAAGCCGCGCATCGCCAATGTAACTGCCGGACTCTCCGGACCGGCGATCAAGCCCATCGCGCTGCGCATGGTTTACGATGCCGCGCATGCGGTGAATATCCCCGTGATCGGCATGGGGGGGATTTCCACTGCGGCAGACGTCGTGGAATTCATGCTCGCCGGGGCTACCGCCGTGCAGATCGGCACCGCCAGCTATTGGGATCCCTGCTCTACCGAGAAAATCGTAGAGGAGCTGAAGCGCTGGTGCGAAGATCACAGCGTTACGCGGCTGTTCGATCTTATCGGTGGGTTGATCGTGGAATAGATTGCAAGCCCGCGATTCAGCACGAAAGCCAAGAGGCCAAAAGAGAGCAGAATGTGACTTTCTGCTGGATTCGTCATCTAATGGGTGCATTCGAAAATTTGGGGAATTCGTCCCGGTGCAGGAGTCACCTCTAACATGCAGAAAGCCACATTTGCAGCAGGGTGTTTTTGGGGAGTAGAAGCGACCTTCCGCCAGATTCCGGGCGTGCTCAACACGCGCGTCGGCTACACAGGCGGCAACACCGACAGTCCCACCTACAAGGAAGTTTGCACCGACCGCACCGGCCACGCCGAAGCGGTGGAAGTGGACTACGATCCGGCGAAGGTTCGTTACGAAGATTTGTTGAAAGTATTCTGGGAGAATCACGACCCCACGCAATTAAACCGGCAAGGCCCGGACTGGGGTACGCAATATCGCTCCGCCATCTTCTTTCATAGCTCCGAGCAGCAGGCCACCGCGCAGGCCTCGAAAGAAGCACTGGAGAAGGCTCATCGCTACTCGAAGCCGATCGTCACGCAGATCGTTCCCGCAGTAACGTTCTTTCCGGCGGAGGATTATCACCAGCAGTATCTGGAAAAGCGCGGCATGGCCAGTTGCCATATCAAGGCGTAAAGACTGAGGCGCTCGTAAGAACTTCAACGAAATTTTCAGGCGGAGAGTTCACGAGTGACCGGCGCGCGCGGCCCAAAGAAGAACAGCAGCACAAAGCCGCCGATATAAAACGGCACGCACTGCTGAAAATTGCTTCCCGTGAAGCGCTCGATCAATCCAAAGAGCGCCAGAGCCTCGCACAAGGCATAGGTGGCAAGATAGCCGCTTCTCCAATGGCCTAAAGTAAGCGAGTCATCGGGATGGGAGGCTAGATTTTCCGCCGAACGCAGTACGAGCGTCCGCCTGACTACGAAAATGATGCCGACAATGGCCACGCCTGCCGTGGTGAAGACGTAGTTCAGCGAAGGGTTCACCGATCGAACCCGTGAACCTAGAACTTCGCCCGCGACGGCATAAAGAAAAATGCTGCCGAGCATGGTCCACTGCACCGTGCGCAGTGTCCGGATCGTCCCCCTCATTAACTTTGCATTCTCCCGCGAGTTGAGGATGGCGCGTAAAACAATTTACAACTCGAACCTGCTTCGCCAACATCCTCCGCCAACTCTGCGCAACTACATATGGTGATCGTGAGTATGCAATCCCGGCCGCACGCGGAAAAATACTTGAAATGACACGGGATAATTCCCGTACGCCGCGTCCAGCACAGCCGGCTTTGAATAAACCGTTACATCCGCTCCCAGACCCAGTTGCCAGGCGTGATTCTTCACCAGATCGCGTACTCCGCCGAAGGTGTAAGCGCCGATGCGATAAGTTGGATGCGTGGCAGCCTGGGGGAACAGTTCATCCTTATCGACGAGTTCCAGCCGCGTAAAAGCATAATCGCGCCGCAGAAAGTTCAGCGTGGATTCCAGCAGGTAGCCGTTGAGATTGGTTCCCGGCCCAATCTCGTGCACGCGCCCCCATATAAGCGATGTAGCCCAATTGCCCAGCGCGAGTGGGCGGTTGTATTCCACCGAAGCGGTTTGCCGCCACTGATTCCAGGGTTCGAGCGCCTCGGGATGGTCGAGGTGCCCGATGCTGTACTGCGCCGTCCAGTCGCGCCCCGGAGCCACGCTCGCCCGCGTCGACCAGGAATCAAGCGCGGCCGGCTGAATGCTCCAGCGCTCTTCATTCGGTTCATGCCCATTGAATGCCGAGCCTTCCAGCTTGAAGCGCTCGATCACCAATCCCGTGGTCACCACTCCAAAACTGGTGTGCGTGGAGTCCTGCAAATGATGGCTGAGCGGGGCCATGGGCAGCTCCGCGGCGGAGGTGCGATGAATATAGGTGACAGGCCCCAGCGCCGGCTCCGCCGATGGGCCACCGTACAACTCCCACGAAATTTTTGCGGAAATCGGCAGCAGATATAAAGCCGAAAGCTCGGCGAAGACGTTGTGCGGATGCTGGTGATCGACCAGTGGCTCGCCATGATAAGTTTCGCCGGTCTGAAACAGCTCGGGAAAGCCGGGATGCGGCGAGGTCAGCGATTCGGCGGAAAACATCTGGCGCAACAATATCGTTCCTTTGCCCAGCTTGTGCTGCTCCATCAGCATTTCCCAATTCACTGACTCGGCTTTACCCTCCCCGCGCGGACCGCCCTGCTGGTTGTAGTCGGTAAAGATCACGCCATGCGCCATCAGATCCCAGCCACTGCGTATCAGCATCCATTCATGCATGGGCACCGAAGCCGGCTCCCACGCCGTACCCGAACCGGCATGCGGCGAGGGCAACTGCGTTTTGTCGTTGTGAGCTTCCATGTTGTGACCTTCCATCGGCACAGACATGGACATCCCGCCCATGGAACCCTGTTGCCCCCACGCGCGCAACGGCCATACAGCGAAAACAAGTGAACAAATCAGTATCGAATTTAAAAAAAACCTAGACACGGCAATCTCCCGTCGTTAGGAAATATGGGTCGGAGGCATGCGCGAAGCGCATACCTGCGAATCATGGGAGGAAATTGCCGCTAGATTCTGAGAGTTACCAGGCCGGGCGGACTATTCGAAAAGACAATCGCATCGGGAAGATCGTTGGCGTCATCTTTGGTAATCAATACCGCCGGAAGATCACTGCGGACTGGAGTAAGTGCGGAATTCGGAGAAAAAGCCTTCACCGGCAAAACCGGCGGATGCGGGCTCACGCAGCAGCGAAGATTGGCAGGTTGTGGGCGGGAAGGAACGCGATTGTGATGGCACGCAGCCATAACTGGAGGCGCTAAGGAAGCCATCCATCCACAGCTTGCTCCCGCCGAAGTGGCCAACATCGCGGCGAACAACACAATTGCCACCCACAGCGAGAAGGAACGAATTGAAATTGTCTTCCTCATTACGTTCCCGTAATCTTCACCCGCAACTCTTCCGGTAGCCGCTCGCGAATCTCCGCCGGCAGGCGGTCATGCACGCGGCGCGCGCCTTGTTTGGCCGCGTCCAGCACGGTAACCGGCGCAGGTGTCGCCACCGCTACCACCAGCCAGATCAGCGCCGACAAAGCAAATCCCGCCAGAGCGGCGATCTCCAGCCAGAAAGCATGCCGGGGTCCGAAGTGGCGAATCACCCCGAAGGCCAGCAGAAACACGCCCCCCGAAAGCGAAGCCAGAGCAATCAGCCCAACGTCCACTACTCGATGCATACGCTGGCGGCTGCGGCAGCGTTCACAAGCGGCAAAGTGGCTCTCGTAGTCGCCGCGCATCTCCGGTGCCAGCCCGGAAATATCATAGCGCCAGCCTGCCAGAATCTTGCCCACGATTGGATCGATGCACTGCTGACTCATAGTTGGATGCGGCAGAAACCTTTTACAACCGAATCGGCTCCAGAACCTTGGACTGCACCGCCACCCGCACGCGGTTGTTGAATAAGCCGCCCCGCAGCGCAAGAGCCCGTTCCGCTTCTCTCCGAGCTATTTCCGGGTGATTGTTCTGTTCAGAAAGATGCGCCAGCACAACAAACGCTGCATTATTATCATAATCCCCGGCAAGGAAATCGGCGAGTTTCACATTCGAGAGGTGCCCCACGTTGCTCGCCACCCGCTGCTTTACCGACCAGGGATACGAGCCGCCGCGCAGCATCTCTACATCATGGTTCGATTCCACAATCAAAATATCGGAGCCGCGCAAGTGATCGCGCACATTCGCGGGAAGGTATCCAAGATCGGTAGCCACGCTCACCTTCGTGCCTTCCACGCGGAAGGTGAAGCCCACAGGATCGATGGCATCGTGCGGGATGGTGAACGGCTTCACCTCGATATCGCCGATCTGGAAGCGATGGCCGGACTGGAAGCGCTCCAGCCGCTCGATCTGCGGACGTTCGCCGTTTTCGTTGCGCTGCGCGCGCGCCCACACCGCGTGCGTCGCACCCGTCATAAAAACCGGAATGCGCAGCTTCTTGGCCAGCGTGGCCAGCCCATAAACGTGATCGGAGTGTTCGTGCGTGATCAGAATCGCGGACAACGATTGCGGATCCTCGCCCAGCGAGCGCAGGCGCTTGAAGATTTCCCGGCAGGAGATGCCGGCATCGACCAGAATCCGGGTTCGCGAGCTGGCGATCCAGGCGCAATTTCCCCGGCTGCCGCTGGCCAGCATCGAAACCGTCACACACATGTTCGGAGCATACGCGTCCCGGCTGTGGAATTGGAGTAACTTCCTGGTTATCCGAGACCTTGGAGCAGTGAAACAGTGTCCAGGGTCAGTGGCTAGTGACGAGTGGCCGCTGCCTTTTCACTTTCTTTGCCGCAAATTATCGAGCACGCCCCGCACCTGCGAGCCGCCGTATGCCCCGGCAATCCCCGGCAGCGCGGTCAGAAACGATCCATACATTTGCGCCCGCGTGGGCTTGATGGCCGTAAGCAGGTTCGCAACCCACTCCGTGAGAGGGATGAAGAACACCACGGCCACCACCCACCGCCACGGCGCGCGCGGCCGCAGCAAGCCGAGCAACATGCACGAGGCTAACACCAGCAGTGCGGTAAACAACAGGTCGTTGACGGTAACATCGGTGACTCCGATAGCGATTCCTGCGAGGGTAGCAGGGAGATAGTACGGAGCGTCGCGGAATAGGTTGCTGCTTTCAGCGGCCACAATTTTTCACCACCGAGGTACAGAGAAATATAGATCTTGGGTTTCTCCGGGCCTCCGTGTCTCCGTGGTAAGAAATTTCTTAGTATTTGTAAAATCCCCGCCCGCTCTTGCGACCCAGCCACCCCGCATCCACCATCTTGATGAGCAGCGGACACGGCCGGTATTTGGGATCGCCCAATCCCTCCTGCAGTACGCGCATGATGTCGAGGCAAACATCCAGCCCAATAAAATCGGCCAGCGTCAGCGGCCCCATGGGATGCGCCATGCCCAGCTTGAACACCTCGTCGACCGCTTCCGCCGTAGCCACGCCCTCCATCACTGCATACATGGCCTCGTTCAACAGCGGCATCAGTACGCGGTTGGAGACGAATCCCGGGGCGTCGTTGACCTCAACCGGTGTTTTATCAAGCTTTAGCGACAGGTTTCGAGTTTCAGAAAATGTTTCCTGCGAGGTAGCCAGCCCACGAATCACCTCGACAAGTTTCATCACCGGCACGGGATTGAAGAAGTGCATGCCGATGACTTTATCGGGCCGCTTCGTAATCGCCGCAAGTTTTGTAATCGAGATCGAAGAAGTATTAGAAGCTAGGATCACCTCCGGCCGCGCCAGCCGGTAGAGATCGCGGAAAATCTCCGTCTTGGTTTCGAACTTCTCGGTAGCGGCTTCCACGATGAAGTCGCAATCGGCCAGCTTCGAGCGTTCGGTCACCGCTTGGATATTCTTTAATGCATGCTCTTTGTCTTCGGCGGTAATCTTGTTCTTCGCGACTTCGCGGTCAAGATTCTTGGTGATCGTCGCCAGCCCGCGATCGAGAAAACGCTGTTCGACATCGCACAAAACCACAGAATAGCCGCTGCGGGCAAATACGTGGGCTATGCCGTTGCCCATGGTTCCCGCACCGATGACTCCTACTCGTTTAATTTCCATCGCTGACCTCACCCCGACATCAAAACTTTTGAGTTTACCACTCGAGCTGATGCGAAGCAGGGCAATCCCTGCAGCTGGCATTCTTTCGGCCCTCTGGGGCGGGCGTGCTCTCTTTCACATTCTCTACCCACGGCTTGCGCCCCTTCGGCAAGCTCAGGGCAGGCAGTGGGCTGCATTCTTTTCGCCGCTTCGCGGCTTGCCACGTTCCCACACTGAGCGGTGTAAAATGTTCAAGAGCCCTAAACACTGATTTCTCATCGCTGAAAGGATTTTCCCCCATGGCAATCGCCGAAGCCCCCGTCCGGCCGCGCGCGGCAGCATCGTCTCACCAAGGCCCGTTCATTAACGAGCCGTTTTTCGATTTCACGAAAGAAGACAACGCCCGCAAGATGCGCGCCGCCATCGAGCGCGTTCGCGGACAGCTGGGCCGCGAGTACGACCTCATAATCGGCGGCCAGCGCATGAAGACTGCCAACAAGATCCAGTCGCTGAATCCCTCGCGGCCATCGCAGATTGTCGGCATTCATCAGAAAGCTGGCAAGGAGCACGTAGAGCCGGCGATGAACGCCGCATTGAAAGCTTTCGCATCATGGAAAAACACTTCGGTCGAGGAGCGCGCCGGACTGCTCTTCCGCGTCGGTGACCTGATGCGCCAGCGCAAAATGGATTACATGGCCTGGCTGGTTTTCGAAGTCAGCAAGAACTGGGGCGAGGCCGACGCCGATATCTCCGAGACCATCGACTTCTGCGAGTTCTACGCGCGCGAAGCGTTGCGATTCGCCAAAGCCGAAACTCCGGTGCAGTTTCCCGGCGAGCGCGACTCGCTCACTTACATTCCGCTCGGGGTGGGCGCGGTGATTCCACCATGGAATTTTCCCTGCGCTATCATGGCCGGCATGACAGTGGCGTCTATCGTGTGCGGCAACACGGTCATTCTCAAGCCCTCGAGCGATTCGCCAACCATCGCCGCAAAGTTCGTGGAACTGCTCGAAGAAGCCGGCATGCCGGAAGGCGTAGTCAACTTCTGCCCCGGCTCCGGCGCGAGCTTCGGCGATGCTATCGTGGCGCACCCCAAGACGCGTTACATCGCCTTCACCGGTTCGCGCGAGGTGGGACTGCACATCAACCACGTGGCCGCCACGCAGGCGCCCAGCCAACTCTGGATCAAGCGTACCGTGCTTGAAATGGGCGGCAAAGACGCCATCATCGTCGACGCCGATGCCGATATCGATTCCGCCGTCGAAGGCGTGGCCCAGGCCGCATTCGGCTTCCAGGGCCAGAAGTGCTCCGCCTGCTCGCGCGCCATTGTTGATGAGCGCATCTACGACAAATTTCTCGAGCAGCTCAAGACCCGCGTGGAAAAAATCACGGTTGGCGATCCTGCGGAAAACAGCAATATGGGCGCGGTGATCAACGAAGGCTCGATGAAGACAATTTTCGAATACATCGAGCAGGGCAAGAAAGACGGACGCCTTATCACCGGCGGCGTAAGAGCTACGGATGCAGGCGAAGGCTATTACATCCGGCCCACGGTAATTGCTGACATTCCCGCCAAATCGAAGCTTGAGCAGGAAGAAATTTTCGGCCCGGTGCTCGCAGTGATCAAAGCCCGCGGCTTCGATCATGCTCTCGAAATCGCCAACGACACCGAATTCGGCCTCACCGGCGCCATCTACACCAAGTCACGCGACAAGATAGAGCGTGCCACGCGCGACTTCCACGTGGGTAATCTCTACATCAACCGCAAGTGCACGGGAGCGATGGTCGGCGCGCACCCCTTCGGCGGCTTCAACATGTCGGGGACCGATTCCAAATCCGGCGGCCCGGATTATCTCTATCTGTTCACGCAGGCAAAGTCAGTGGCGGAGAAGGTCTAGAGGATCAGTACCTGGTACCCAGTACCCTAGTGAAGATCGTTCCGTCTGGCGCTGGGTGCTAGGTGCTTTTCGTACTAGGTACTCTTCGCAAGCGGCACCGGCGCAGGATTTCTCTCCCCAAACTGCCGCTGATGCCAATAGGGATAAACCGGCGTCACCTCGCTGGCCGCATCCAGCTTCGCGATTTGCGCCGCCGACAGATTCCATCCTGCCGCGCCCAAATTCTGCCGCAACTGCTCTTCATTGCGCGCGCCAAGAATCACAGTTGAAATCGATGGCCGCTGCACCACCCAGTTAAGCGCGACCTGCGTCACTGTCTTTCCCGTCTCTTTCGCAACCGCGTCCAGCGCGTCGACTACCTTGTACAAATATTCGTCATCCACGGTTGGCCCTTGCGCAGCTGTTTTATGCAGCCGGCTCTCGGCGGGCAACGGCTTCCCGCGCCGAATCTTCCCTGTCAACCGGCCCCATCCCAGCGGACTCCAAACAAGAGCGCCTACACCTTGATCCAGTGCCAGCGGCATCAACTCCCACTCGTACTCCCGGCCCACCAGCGAGTAATAGACCTGATGGCCCACATAGCGCGCCCAACCAAACTTGTCGGAAAAATCCAGTGACTTCATTAAATGCCAGCCGGAAAAATTCGAGCAGGCGATGTACCGCACCTTCCCGCTGGCCACCAGTTGATCAAGCGTGCTCATCACTTCCTCGACCGGTGTGAGCGCATCGAAGCCGTGCAGATGATAGATGTCAATGTAATCCGTGCCCAGCCGCTTCAGGCTGGCTTCGCAGGAGCGAATCAGATGGTACCGCGACGATCCCAGATCGTTCGGCCCGGTATGGCCTCCCATACGGAACGTCGCTTTCGTGGAAATTAAAACGTCATCGCGCCGTCCGGCAATGGCCTTGCCCAGGATCGTTTCGGAAAGTCCGTCCGAATAAACATCGGCGGTATCGAAGAGATTGACGCCGGCCTCGAGGCAAATATCCACCAGCCGCGTCGCCTCGGCCACATCGCTTGCGCCCCACGCGCGAAAAAACTCGTTACTGCCACCAAACGTTCCCGTGCCAAAGCTCAGCACGGGCACTTTTAACCCAGAGCGTCCCAGCGTTCGAAATTCCATGAGCAAGTAGATGCCACGCCCGGCGCGGACGATGCGCCAGAAATTTTCTCAAAAACAAAAAGGCCGCCCTCAGGCGGCCCTTTGCAAATCAAAATAACCTACGGCATCACTCCCGCCGGAGTCTGAGGCGAAGGCCCCGTCGTGGTCGCAGCCGCGGCTTCGTTCAAAATCCGGTGATGGATCGTGAATAGCGCCAGCTCCAGCCGGTCGGAGACGCCGATCTTGTCATATACGTTGCGCAAATAATTCTTGATCACCTGCTCGGTAGTCCCGAGTTGCGTGGCGATTTCCTTATTCTTATAGCCCTGCACAATCAGCGCCACGATGCGCAGCTCTTTCGCCGTCAGGCGATCACGCACGCGCAAACCGACCATATCGTTTTCGGTGAGTTCGCTGGGCACGGCAACGTCCTGCACCCAGGTTTCCCCACGCGCCACCTTGCGGACGCAATCAACTAACGCCGCGCTGGTCACGTTGCGGTAGACCACGCCATGCGCACCATTGCCCATGTGCCGCTGCGCACTCTCGCCGGTATCGGCAAGAACCACTACGCGTGTTTTGGCGCGTACCGCGGCCTGCACAATAGCGGCAAAATCGTTGTGAAAACCCGCCGCCACTACCAGCACTGCCGCGCGAAATTTATCCAGAGCCATGAACATCTGCTCCGGAGTTTGAGCCTGCGCCACAATGCGCATCTCGTCTTCCACCGCCAGCACTTTGGCAATGCCGGCGCGGAAGATTGCCTGGTTATCGGCCAGAATCAGTTTGAGCATTTTCTCGGCGCTCCAAAAAGGGTTAAGAGTTTCTCACAAACTCGTAGGAGTCGATGACGCAGGCCACACCTTTGCCCTCTTCGCTGGCTCCCGTGGGGTCGGTGCGAACCACCCGGCCCTTGCACTGAATCACAACATCTTCCTGCCCGCCGGTGACGTCAGGCGGCAGCGTGATTTCGAATTCCACTGGCGAACCCACATCCAGTGACGCATCGGCGCGGATATACACCCCCGCCGCGCTCAAGTTTCCAGTGGTACCTTTCGCGTCGCCGCCGGCGCTCTCTTTATGTATCTTGATCGGCAATTCCAGCGGAAATCTTTTTCCGGTCCGTGCTTCTTCGGACACAGTCCCTCCTCTTTCGTGGCTAGGCCCTTCACTCTCAGCTAACCGCGCCAATACCATAAAATACGCTCCCGGCAGGCGTTTCGACCAGTTTTATTGCTCAGGGGCGGTTATATCATGGATGCGACCCGTATAAAAGCCTGATAACGAGTTGGTTAAGGGTAACACCTAGATTCCCCCCTCCCGAAACTCAAGGATCATCTCGCAAGGTGGTGAGCATGTTGCATGTGGTGCATAAGAGCGCAACTGAGATGCCCCAGGATAAACGCAACGACGGCGACGAGGATGATCTTGACTGTTGAACTCATAGCCACAGAATGCCACAAGCGGGATGCTAAAGCCACACAGTAACCGAAGTGCCCGTGATACCGTCAGATGAGAGCTTCTTTTGCCAGGAGAGCTGACTCATGCTCGTTCTATTGACTTATCGCGCCTATGCGGGTCGCCGCTCGCGCCTTTTCCTCTGTTTAGTCGCTCTTTTTCTCTCTTCGACAACGTCATTGATGTCCCAGCAGTCGCCCGGCCAGAATCCCGGCAATCCAACTCCTGCCACAAACCTCCCGGAAGGAAGATCGACGGAAGAAAAAACGCAGCCCCGTCCGGATGAGTCCGCATCCGCGTCCGCGGCTCTCGTGCAACTTAACAATGCGCTCGAAGGCCTCGCGGCAAAAGTATCGCCCGCGGTGGTGCAGATTCTGGTCACCGGCTACGCCCCGTTGCACGAAGAAAATCGCTCGCAAACCGCTCTCATCGTGCGCCAGCAAGCTGTGGGCTCAGGCGTGATCGTCGATCCTTCCGGCTACATCATGACCAACGCGCACGTAGTCGAAGGCGCGCAGCGCATTCGCGTAGCTTTACCTCTGCCCGGCGATTCCGGCCGTGCCGTACCCGTAGGCAAGCGTCACATTCTCGAAGCGCATCTGGTTGGCGTTCACAAAGATACCGATCTCGCTCTGCTTAAGATTGACGAAAAAGATCTTCCAACGCTACCGTTGCTCGCGCAGCAACGCGCCCGCGTCGGCCAGCTCGTGTTCGCTATCGGCAGCCCCGAAGGCTTGCAGAATTCCGTCACCATGGGAGTGGTAAGCGCCGTCGCGCGCCAGCCCGATCCCGAAAAGCCGCTCACCTATATTCAGACTGACGCGCCCATTAACCCCGGCAATAGCGGCGGCCCGCTGGTTGATATGAACGGTTCGGTCGTGGGCATCAACACCTTCATACTTTCCGAGGGAGGCGGCAGCGAAGGTCTGGGCTTCGCCATTCCCGCGCGCATCGTGGATTTTGTTTACCACAGCCTACGCAAGTACGGTCACGTTCATAAAGTCGAGATCGGGGCGGTCGCGCAGGAAATCACCCCCACCATGGCTGACGGCCTCCAGCTCGCGCAACGCTGGGGAGTCATCGTGGCCGATGTCAAACCCGACGGTCCGGCTGCCGCTGCTGGCATGCAGGTTCAGGACATCGTCCTCACCGCCGACGATCGCCGCATTGAAACCCTCCCGCAGCTTTCTTCGGCTCTTTATTTACACCGGCTGGATCAGGTCTTGAAGCTGGAGATTCTTCGTGGCGAGGAAAAGAAAATTCTTTATGTTCCCGCAATCGAGCAACGCGATCCCATGGATCAGCTCTTCGACGCCGCCGATCCGGAGAAAAGTCTCGTCCCGCGATTGGGAATTCTGGCCACGAATCTCACGAGCGGCCTGCGAAATCAGATTGGCAGTTTGCGCATTCCGTCCGGAGTGATCGTCCTCGGCCGCGCCGCCGATCTGATCACACCCGAAACCGGGCTGCAAACCGGAGACGTTATCCATGCCCTGAACACGACTCGAATCACATCCATGGACGATCTGCGCGCAGGAGTACAAGCCCTGAAGAAAGGTGATGCCGTTGTCCTGCAAGTGGAACGCAGCGACGGCTTGTCGTACTTGAGTTTTGAGATGGAGTAACTTCAGTTGCCGGATCGTGCTGCGAACGCAGCGGAAGAACTCTTGCCGGCAGAATTCGCATCAACAGAATGCTTAATAGCATTTTCGATGGCCAACCCTGCCTCCGAAACCATAGCCAGCAATACGCTCAACTCATCGCGGGTGAATGCACCTTCATGCGTGCGGTAGAGAGCCAGTACAGCCACCACGCCAGAAGTTCCCCGGAGCGGTATCGCCAGCGCAGAGCGGAGCGGACTGCATTTTTCAGAATCGTTGAGATAACCGGGTTCGACAGATGGATTTCCATTCAGAATCGGCTTGGAGTTCTGTGCCACCCATCCCGATAGGCCGTCACCAACCGGAATTCTCAAAGAAGAGAACATCCGGAAATTATCGCCGCTGACAAACTCCGGAATCAGAACTTTGCTTCGCACAATGTAGATCACTAGAGCATCGTGTTGCACCAGGCGTCTTACGCGCACAGAAAGAAGCGCAAGAACATCGTCGAGACGGAGCGACGCCAGCTCGTGACTAAAATCGGAGAGCGTTTGCGCTTCTTCCCGTGCAGTTGTTATCAGGTCACCCTGATTTGCGGGTGGTTCGGATGGAAGAATATCGGATTTTTGGGACTCCTCAAACCCCGCGCCCGGAGCCGATCCGCGTGTAACTTTAATATCGGTCGACAGCTTTGGCATAGTCTGGAATGGCTCTCCGGTCGCCAGCTTTTCCAGTTCCACGTAACGCAGCTTGAGAATCCCCACCACGTTCGGATCGAAGCTAATGCCGGCTTCTGAGACAACTTTGTCCATGGCTTCATTCAAAGGCATAGCCTTCCGGTATTGCCGGTCCGAAGCCAGCGCATCCAGACAGTCGACTGCGGCCAGAATGCGCGCACCGATCGGAATATCCTCTCCTTTCAGGCCATTCGGGTAACCGCTGCCGTCCCATTTCTCGTGATGCGCGCGCACGATGGGGACCACAGGATAAGGAAAATCCACCTGCTCGAGAATTTCCGCTCCCACCACGGGATGGATCTTCATCTTCTCGAACTCTTCCGGGGTTAGTTTGCCGGGCTTCGAAATGATGTGCTCCGGCACGGCAAGTTTGCCAATATCGTGCAGAACTGATGCGGCTCTCAGCGCTTCAACTTCATCTTCGTTCAAACCCAGTTCACGGGCGATTTCCATGGCATAAATGCGCACCCGTTGCAGGTGTTCGCCTGTGGTTTGATCTTTCGCCTCAATCGCCAGCGCGAGAGCTTCAATAGTTCTCAAGTGCAGGTTGGAAACCTGCTCCGCATGTTGCTTCTCCGACTCAAGCTTGCCCAGATATAGACGATACGAGCGGTACATCAAATAAATTGGAGGCAAGACTAATAAAGAAGACTGCCATCCGACGCGGCTGTTCAAAAAGCTGACCAGCCCGGCGATCGCCGCTCCGACCATGTAGTAGGCGAACGACCACAAATAGCTGTCAACCCAGACCTTGTAGATGGGTTTTTCTTCAGTCATGCCGATGATGATCGACATGGCGGCCGTATTAAAGATGAAATGTGTAATCGCAGCGGCCAGCAAGGCCAATGGTCCGGGATGGTGAAGAATATGAGTGGAAACGATCCGGTATGCTGCGTACGCTGCCCCGGTGCTAACCGTAACCTGCGACAAATTGAAGATCAGTTGGATCCGCTTGAGCTGCCGCGCCGGCTTCCAATAAAACTGCGCCAGCGTGCTTACCGCGACAATCAAAAGCGTCTCCGGCAGGCTGAACTCCAGAATGCCGAGCAGCGTGAACAGGAAGTTCACCGAAAGCGTTCCCTCGATTCCAGGAAGGCTCACTTTGAGCGACGAGGCCAATAATGCCGCTATCAGGTAGCAGACAAACTTGACCGGGTCGGTAGACTGCCAATGCGAAAAGGCCAGGACGAAGCAGCCGGCGGCTACCAGCGCCATGATGGCGATGAACACACTCGTCCTAATTTGGCGTACCCGTGACATGGGAAGTCCCTTTTAGATTTTTGCTCAAGCGGCCAGAGAAAGTCCGTTCAAAACCAGTTCCTGCGGTTACCTTGGTGCTCCTCGTGATTGGTTACGCAGGTGACAACTTGTCTCTGTTTCCAGGGCCTGCGACAAACTGTCCCGTTAAACGGTGAGTCGATCGCCGTAACTCATTGATTCTTTGGTTGAATGACATTCCGCTTTGGCCCTCCGGCTGCACTTGCAATATCGCAATCGAGTCCGTCGACAAACGAACGAATGCGGGATTGCAAGGGGATTATGAAACGACTTTTAGCTATCTTGTTGATCGTTAGCGGGACGCTGGCTTACGCGAATAATACCAAGCTGTCTCCCGATTTGCAGAAGATGAACGGAGGGAACGTCCAGGTCGTCGTGCAGTACAACAGCACGCCGGGACTTCTCGATCTGCAACTTCTCTCGACATTGGGATCGATCTTGAATGCGCTACCTCTGGTCAATGGAATCGTGGCCAATCTGCCGTTGGTCAACGTTCTCACGCTTTCGAACCAGTCGAACGTCAAGTACATCAGTTTAGATCGCGCTCTTACCCCCAGCCTTAGCAACGCGGCGCCTGCAGTGAACGCTTTTGCCGCTTGGCAGTCCGGTTACACCGGCGCGGGTGTCGGAATCGCTCTGATCGATAGCGGGGTCGCCAACCATCCCGATTTAAAGGGCGGATTCCTCGGGATCTCGCGCGTCGTGTGGAATCAGAGTTTCGTTCCCGGCAACCTGAGCGCGAATGATCAATATGGCCACGGCACGCACGTTGCAGGACTTATTGCTGGAGACGGCGCAAGTTCTACAGGCAAGCAATATTCCAAGACGTTCCAGGGCATCGCGCCGCAGGCGAACATCGTCAACCTCCGCGTTCTTGATCAGAACGGTGGCGGCTCCGATAGCGCTGTGATTGCGGCTATCGCCGAAGCGATTGTATTGAAGCCGCTTTTCAATATTCGCGTAATCAATCTTTCATTGAGCCAGCCTATCTACGAAAGCTACAAGCTCGACCCGCTGTGCCAGGCAGTCGAAGCGGCGTGGAAGAGCGGCATCGTAGTAGTGGTAGCGGCAGGCAACGATGGCCGCTATCTGCCGACCGAGGGTTATGCCACCATCACTTCGCCGGGCAACGATCCTTATGTCATCACTGTGGGCGCGATGAAGCCGATGGGCACGCCGACGCGCGTGGATGACCTGATCGCCAGCTACAGCTCCAAAGGCCCAACCGCAATCGACGCCGTAGTTAAACCCGATTTAGTGGCACCCGGCAACCTGTTGGTATCGCTCGAAGCACCGAATTCGACGCTCTATACCGAGTATCCCGCCAATCAGGTACCGGACAGCTTTTATATCAACGGGGGCAGCAGCGCATCGTCTCCCAACTATTTCACGCTGAGCGGAACCAGCATGGCGACCGGCGTCGTCAGCGGCGTAGTCGCGGACCTGTTGCAGAAAAGTCCAAGTCTCACGCCCGATCAAGTAAAGGCACGCCTGATGAAGACGGCATGGAAGTCGTTGCCCGCCTTCAGCAGCACGACCGACCCAACCACGGGCATCACTTACACCGATCAATATGACGTATTCACCGTTGGCGCAGGCTATGTTGATGTGGAAGCGGCGCTTGGCAACAACGATCTGGCGAAGGGGACAGCGATGTCTCCCATCGCCACCTTTAACGGGAACACAGATCAGGTTTATCTGACCGACGATCCTTCGGCCGTTTGGAATACGTCGGCGACCTGGTCGAATGCCATCGTCTGGGGATCGCAACAGTTCATCACCGGCACCACCGCTACCGCCAGCAGCAACACCGGAGGCTCAAGCAGCAGCGGCGGCACCGCTTCCGGCAGCAACGCCCTCTGGGGATCCAACGCGTTGTGGGGAAGCAATGCACTTTGGGGCAGCAACGCTCTGTGGGGATCGAATGCGCTCTGGGGTTCAAATGCACTGTGGGGCTCGAACGCTCTCTGGGGAAGCAGCGTAGCGGGAGGCGAGCAGTAAACTGAACACTCAAGTTTTCGTGAGGAGGGGCCCAGACTCTTTCGGGAGCGGCCCCTTTTGCCTTTTCGCGGAACGTGCTAGCTGAACACTGCTACGGGTTATTTTGCCGTAAAATGTTTTGGGGCGCCCGTAGCTCAATCGGATAGAGCATCTGCCTTCGGAGCAGAGGGTTGGGAGTTCGAGTCTCTCCGGGCGCACCAAAAACTTCGCGACAAACACTTAGAACGCGCTCCCACCGCCGCCACCGAAACCTCCGCCGGAAAATCCTCCACCCCCACCAAAGCCGCCACCCCCGCCCCATCCTGATCCCGTTGAACTGGCACGCGGCGCGGAGACAAAAACCTGATGCATGTCGGTCGCCATACCATGCATAGAGCTTGAGAAAAGGATTGGATTGAAAGCCATGCCGTAGCCATAGCCGGCGGGCGAGGCATACCAGCTAGGCGGATCTTTCACGATGCCGGCAAAGGCTTGCGCCCAGTGATGTTCCACGCCAAGAGCCATGGCATAAGGAAGAAATTTTTCGAAGGTGTCGGGCGGCATCGTCTTCAGACGATCGGCGTCCACGCGGTTCATGAATTCCTGGAATCCTAAAACAGCGATGTGGGTGCGCGCGCCTTTGAGCGTCTTCGCCGTCATGACGCGAGCGAACAGCCACCAGATGAGAGCGCTGATCAGAGCGCATCCTACGATCATCGGAACCGAGGTCAGAAAATCGGCCCAGTCAAAGAATTGAAAAACGGCGAAGGGGACAAGAATGCAAAAAGCCGCCCCAATGCTGTAGCCATTGGCCGACTCCGGATCGAGCGTGTAGATTCCTTTCTGTTTGAGCGCCGACATAATATCGGTTCGCACCACGGGCACGGCGGTGTAGAAGCGGTTCTTCAGGCTCGACAGGCGAGTATCGGGAATATCTCCCACAAAAATATTTTCCATCATGACGCGTTCATGCGGGGCAAGGCCGCTCCAGTCCTGGCGTTTCTGAAGCAGATGAAAAATGTAATCTTTGTGATCGAAGACGAGACCTTTATCCACGCTCTCTTCAATTTTGATGAAGCCGCGCACGGCGAGATCGATGATGGTCGATGTAATGTCGCGGGGATGGATTCGATCGTCGAGCAGAGTTCCGGCTTCGGCGGGAGAGATGCCCGCTGGCGGTTCATACATGGGCGCGACGGACATGCCGGGATCGGGATCGCGGCCGACGTACCGCCACAGCACGAACATGACGATCAGAGTAACCAGCGGCAGGAGAACGACCGGATTGCTGCCGATAAACCAAAGCAGTTTCGTCAAAGAACTCGGCGGGTCGAGAATGCCTTTGGGGATGTAAACGTCAATGGTCATGCCGCCGCGCATGGGCAGAGGATTGCTCGTTTCAAACTCCGCAACCGAACCTTCCACCTTTGCGGTTAAGTCGTGCCCGGTGGAACCGTAAACGCCGGTGAAAGCTTGCGCGCGCAGTGATCCGCTCGCAGAGTCGGGAAAGTTCACGCTGGCGGAAGCGTGATTGATGGGCACCGGCCAGTCGTTGCCGGTTACGTTCCAGTAAAACTCGTCGTATTGATCGAAAAAGCGTGTGCCGTTGCGCACGCGATAGGCGATCTGCACGGTGCGTGTGGCATTTACGGCGTCAGGTAGAAATATCTGAGATCGCGGTACGCGCCAGAAGTTGACGATTCGTATTTCAGTTTGCTGCCGTTTTCGCCGGTGACGCTGATGATATTGAGGAAGAGTTCGTAGTTGACGCCGTTGGGACCGGGATACTCGATGGGGATGGTGCGATGAATACCGTGCCACTCGCCAACGAAATTCAGCGTGATGGTTTCGTTGACGAGGGCGCTGCCGTCTTGGTTGACGGTGATCGTGTCTTGCATGTTGGAGACGCGCCAGGATTTTGCGGTGGCGGGAGTGGCGAAAGCAAGGATGGCGGTGAAAATGAGGAATAAATAGGAACAACGACCACGGGGGCTAAAGCCTACATTCCTCCTTGACCCCTTACGCAGCGCTGAAGCGCCGCTCTTCCACGTTGCCGCACGCCATCTCATGGCGGTGAACATCGAGTCCTTACTACTTATCGTGCCAATCATCTTATCGCCCCGATCAATCGTCCCGATCATGGGATCAAAACTTTACCGCGACTGGCTCGCGGTCGGCTTCGGTGGTTTCGAAGAATTGGCGTGGCTGGAAGCCGAACATGCCGGCGAGAATGTTGGAGGGGAATGACTGAATCTTTGTATTCAGGTCGCGCACCACGGCGTTGTAATAGCGGCGGGCATTTTGGATGGAGTCTTCCGTCTGGCTGAGCGAGCCCTGGAGTTGCGTAAATTGTTCTGAGGCTTTCAGCTCGGGATAATTCTCGGCCACGGCGAACAAGCTTTTCAAGGCGCCCGTGAGTTGGTTTTCGGCTTCGGCTTTGCCTTCGGGCGTGGTCGCCTGCATGGCTTGCGAACGAAACTTGGCAATGTTTTCGAACGTGCCTTTTTCGTGCGCGGCATAGCCTTTAACGGTTTCAACCAGATTGGGAATGAGATCATGGCGGCGTTTGAGTTGCACATCAATGTCGGACCAGGCCGAGTCGCAGCGCACGCGCAACTGAACAAGGCCGTTGTAGATGCTGATCAGAAAGACGGCGATGACGACGAGGAGTATAAGAAGGATGATGCCGAACATGAGCTGGCTCCTTGGGGAATGCGAAGGATTGATCGCAAAATCTTAATCTCTAAAACAATGGACGTTAGCACAGGGAGGGCATGGGCGCAAACTGGGGTGGCGGGGTTATCTCGGTTGCTCCACGGCTCTGCACCAGGGCGATATTACGCCAGAGAACAATTGTGACCACCCTGATGTGCCGAACCGAAGTGATGGGCTGCATTCTTTTGCGGCTTCGCGGCTAGGAGCTTTTCTGTCGCAGCGAATTTGGCCTGGGAGGCTTACAAATGCTGAAAATGCTTGTCAAGGGGCTAGAAGGTGCCGAATTGAGTCAGGTGGTTGACGGGAAAGGAAATATGAAGTCCGCTAATGTGTCACATTTGACCTATGCAATATGATATAATGAGCTATCCTGTAAAACTTAGAACAATGACGGCAACGGCAGAAGTGCCTTGCGTGGTCAGCTTTATTGCGCGGGTAGGGATCCTTCGACTGCGTAAGTGCTTCGCATTTGCGAAGCACTTACTTCGCTCAGGATGACAAATTAATGTAGGACAGTTTAATGGGGTGACGGTCGCGGCCTTTTGGCCGCGATTTATTTGGGGCAAGAGTGAGGCGAGGATGAAAAACCGGAAGAACCTGGGATGTCTGATCAAGGGGACGAAAGAACGCGGAGCGTGGGCTGAGCTTTACTTTATGGTGCTGGCGATGAGCCAGGGCGTGTTGCGACGATGGAGATAGGGCTGAATGGGATCGAATCACTCTCAGCAGTCCAGCGTAAGGTCCAAAGGGTGTTCGGTAGGCTTACCAAAAACCAAAAATCAGGAAGCGAGCAAGGCTTCTTACTGCTGCGGGGCGAAGTAGCCTTTGCGGGCGCGGACTTGCAGATCTTTCTTCAGGGCGGAAATTTCGATGGAGCGGTAACGGCCGTCGGCGTCGAAGTCGGCCGGTTTGTAGGAGACGACATACTGGCTGCGCAACTCGTCTTCGATGGCGGCGAAAGAGCGCGTAATGTCCTTCATCTTGAAGGGAAAGAAGGCGCGTCCGCCGGTCGCTTCGGCGATTTGTTCGAGAACTCTATCGCCACGCAGAATTAAGCCACTGTCATCGGTAGAGATGGCGTAGATGATGACTTCGGAACGCTGCGCCATTTCGATAGCCTGGGCGCGGGAAACTTCGCTCTGATTATCTTCGCCGTCGCTGACCACGACGATTGCCTTGCGCGTGGGATGGTCGGGACGATCCTTCAGAAATTTTTCTTTGCAGGCGCGATAGATCGCGTCATATAACGCGGTGCCGCCGCCATCCTGAAGGCGGTGAATGCCTTCTGAGAGAAGCTGCACGTTGTCGGTGAAATCCTGCGTCATGTCGCTTTGCTTGTTGAAGCCGACGATAAAAGCTTTATCGAAGCCGGTGCGAATGGAGTGTTGCAGAAAGCTGGTGGCCGCATCCTGCTCGAAACTGAAGCGGCTGTGCACCGAGCCGCTTACGTCAATCAGCAGGCCGAGATGAAGCGGCAGATCGGTTTCGCGGCGAAAATTCAAAATCGATTGTGGCGGCTTGTGGTCGTCGAGAATGGAGAAATCGGCTTGATTCAAATCGCGAACAAATTTGCCGTGCTTGTCGGTCGCGATGAAAAGAACGTTGACTTCATCGACGCGCTTGCGAATGGTGAGCATCGCGCCGGCTTGAGGATCATCAGGGGATGCAGGATTCGCGTAAGCGGTTGGAGCCGAAATGCTGCTGGCGTAAGAAGTTGTGTAGGAATCCGACTGGGCGAATGCCGGGCAGGCCAGCACCAATGCGGCCAGCAGGGCCGCAATCCGAGCCACCAATGGCGTGTACTTCGTGCCCAAAAGGTCCAAAATTTGCACTCCAGCCCGGCCCAAAATGTACTTCCTATTCATTAGATGCACGCCAGATGCCGAAAGGCGGGCGGTCGTAGGCCATGCTATCCACTGACTGTAGAGGGAGGGAGAAAAAGCGCCAAGTTACAAAAGGAGCACACGTTTGGTCATGGATGAAAAAATCTTTGGAGAACCTGCGGGGCGTGAGGTGTAATTCTAAGAAGGTTGTAAGATGGTTCGTCGCGCTTCGGAAAACAAAAAAATAATCGGAGAAGAGGCCTCTATGAGATTGACACTTAAGAACATCCGTAGGACGGCAGCGTTGCTGCTTACATTGTGTCTCTCAACAGCGCCGCTATTCGCCGTGGTTGAGCAAGAACGCGTACAGGATGCCGGCGAGGTGATGAAGGATATCCTGAACATTCCGGATGATATTCCGCAGGACTTGCTCGACAAGGCGGAGTGCCTGGTGATTTTGCCTTCGGTGAAGAAGGGTGCGTTTGGTGTAGGGGGCAGCTATGGCCGCGGCGTGATGGTGTGCCGAAGCGGCGCTCATTACACCGGACCCTGGGGTCCGCCGGCTCTGTATGCGCTGGAAGGAATCAGTATTGGCTTTCAGTTGGGCGGACAGGCTACCGATTTCGTTTTGCTGGTGATGAATCCACGCGGGGCGCGCTCGCTGCTTTCGAGCAAAGTGAAGCTGGGCGCGGATGCATCGGCTGCGGCTGGGCCTAAAGGGCGCACTGCCGAAGGCGCTACTGACGTTGTTATGAACGCGGAAATTCTTTCCTACTCGCGTAATAAAGGATTGTTTGCGGGAATTTCGCTGGAAGGCTCGACGCTGCGCTCTGACGGCAATGCCAATGAAAAGCTTTATGGAAAAAAGTTGACCGCGAAGGAAATTATTGTCGATCGGAAAGTTGGCGTTCCGGCCTGCGCAAAGGACTTGGTTTCTTTGCTGGATGCGAAGTCGCCGAAGAATTTGTCGGAGCCGAAGTCGCTCGAGTAGCGTGGGAGCGTGGATCGATTTTCGGAGAAAGCCCCTTTTGTAGCGGGCGCAGTTCGGTTCTACAATGCAACGGAATAATTTGTGTCCCTGATCCTCAGAATCGTTGTCTTGCCAGCGCTGCTGCTTGGGGCAGTTCTGCTCTATGCCGCGTCCAAACCCGACATTTTTCGGGTAGAGCGTTCGCGAAATATTGAAGCGCCTCCGGAAAAAATCTTTGCTCTCATCAATGACTTCCATAACTGGCCGCGCTGGGCGCCGCAGGATCGGGAAGATGCAACCATGCACCGCACGTTCAGCGGAGCTGAACGTGGTGTGGGCGCTGTTTCGGAGTGGACGAGTTCGGGAAGCGCCGGCCGCGGACGGATGGCGATTATTGAATCGGCGCCCGGTCAAAAAGTTTCCGTCCAGGTTGATTTCGTAAAACCGCTTGCGGCGCACAATATCAACCAGTTCACGCTGCAACCCTCGGGCAGTACAACCCGCGTCACTTGGGGCATGCAGGGCACCAACCTTTTCATGATGAAGTTCATGAGTGTTTTTGTGAACATGGATCGCATGGCGGGCAAGCACTTTGAGTCCGGCCTGGAAGATCTGAAAGTAGCGGCTGAAAAATAACTTTCATGGCAGACAAACGCACACCCCAGGTTCTGATCCGATGCGCCTGGGCGCAAAGCGAGTTGATGATTCGCTATCACGATGAAGAATGGGGCGTGCCGGTGCATGACGACGGCAAGCTTTTTGAATTCCTTATCCTCGAAGGCGCGCAGGCGGGATTGAGTTGGGAGACGATTCTCAACAAGCGGGAAAATTACCGCGAGGCATTGGATGGCTTTGATGCGCAGCAAATCGCACGCTACGGCAAGAAGAAAATTGCGCAGTTGCTAAAGAATCCGGGAATCGTGCGCAACCGGCTGAAGATTGCGTCGGCGGTGCAAAATGCCCGTGCGCTGTTGCAGGTGCAAAAAGAATTCGGCGGCTTCGACCGCTACATTTGGCAATTTGTGAATGGGCGGCCGCAAGTGAATTTGCGGAACGCCCAGCATCCCGTCCCAGCGCGCACCGCGGAATCGGATGCGATGAGCAAGGACTTGAAAAAGCGCGGCTTCAACTTTGTGGGATCGACCATCTGCTATGCGTTCATGCAGGCCACAGGCTTGGTGGATGATCACGTGGAAAAATGCTTTCGCCGAACTGGCGCAATCAAGACTAAAGTGAAGTGATTGCTCACGGCGAAAAGATTGGTATTGCAAACAGGCCGCCAAGACGGGCGGCCTGAGCTTTATACGTTATTCGAGTTTCTGTTATTTGGAACCGATCACGCCGAAATAGCCATCGGTATTGTTCGGGCCGGCGGTAAAGAACAGCTGATTCTTCTGGCCGTTGGAAGCCGTACCTCCGCCGAATTCGATCCCCCAGAGGCCATTGATGGTTAATGCCTTGCCAGCAGAATTGGAAAGAGTTCCCAAGAGCTTTCCGGTGGTCAGGCTGTAGGCATTGATCGTTCCGGCGGTGACGTTGTTGGTGACCAGCAGAGCCTGGCTGAACGTCCCGAAGTTTGACGGAGCAATCGCGAACCCCCAGGGTTGGTTGAGCGGCGCGCCATGGGCGAGACGCTTCATTAAGGTTCCACTCTCGCTGAAGATATCGATGAATCCGCCCGAGCCTCCGGCAGTGCTGGCAAACGAAACGTATACCTTGCCAGCGATGTCCTGGATTCCAAAGGGAGCGAAGCCAGTGGGAATTTCAGGATCGGTGAACGAGCCCGTCAGGTTGAAGTTGCCGTCGTAGATATCCACCTTATTATTGGCGGCATCCGCGGCAAACAATGAGTTCCCCGAAGTCTTGCTGGTAATTGCCAACCCGGTGTAGACGGAACCTGCGCTCCTTACGCCAATCAAGGCAGCGGTGGGACTAAAGGATGACCATCCGCTGATGGTGCCATCGAGGGTGGCAAAAAGAAAAACGGAGGTCCAAGTGTCGATCTTGAATTCCTGCGAACCGTTGTAGACGATTCCGGTCGGAGTTCCCGCGCCTTTGCCGCTAGCGGGAGGAATGACAACCTGCAAACTCTGCGGGGTGCCCGTTCCATCATATAAAGTCGACCAGCCACTGGCTTCGTCACTGACCCAGAACGGATTGCCCGGACTGTAAGCAAGACCCCAGGCGTTTTTCAGCAGCGGATCGGTGTGTTTTGCCTTACCGGAAATATTGGAAGTTAGATAGCTGACTTGATATTGCGCCAGGGCCGCGCCGGAGGTTAGCGCCAGCAGAAGCCCGAGAGCGACCGAAAAAACGTAAGAGCGAGCGAATAAGCGATGCATACAATTCTCCTTAGTAGTTGAGTAAAGGGGCGGATCAGGGTTCAGATTTTGGGCAGACACCCTGGCAATCTTGCTTGGGTCACTGGGGCCAGCCAAGCATCGCCATCCTAGGCTGCGCGAGAAGGCGCATTGTCAGGGGATTGTCATCAGTTTGTACAATTGCTGTCAGGCAGGCATTAGAACACTTCCCAATTTTGTGTACGATACCGTACACAAGAGGGTAAACTTGCACCTGTGTTTGACGATCCCTCGATCACCGGGTTAACGGTCCAGGAGATATTGGACAGGTTCCACAAAGTCTTTGATCGAGAAATGACCGCCGAAGAACGCAGAATATTCTTTGTTGAGGCTCTCCCGCCGCTCCCACCTAAGCCCATAAATTCAAAACCTGTGCTTCCTAAAAGAGAAGTGTTCCAATAACGCATTGTCAGTACACGACCCGAGGCTTGGTAGTGTCCTACTTGCGGAAGCAAAAGCCTTTGACCGCAAAGGGCCGAAGTACCCGCAGAGGGCCCACGAAGAAAAAGCAGAGTCGAAAATTAGGACACAGCTCGACTTCCTGGCGGTTGCAAAGGCGCAGACCGTCCATTAATCTAGTGATCTCTTCAGTACGTGCCTTGTAGAGCCGGGATGGCGGAACTGGCAGACGCAGCGGACTCAAAATCCGCCGACCTTCGGGTCTTGGGGGTTCGACTCCCCCTCCCGGCACCACAGCCATCAATTTGTCGATAGCCAGCCAAAACGCTGTGTACTTACGCGAGATTCGCCAAACAGGTGAAATCGCCAAGTTTTTCAAACTGTACCATTAGCGAAACTCATCTCAGGTTGCCGATATTCGGTGATATGCTCAAGTTGTCGCTTCTAGCATCTTTCCGCCGTACCCCATTCTGGGAGTCGGTTCCTTGCGAAATCTGACAGCACTCAAGCTGCGCAAGGAGCTGTCATGGCCAACAAGCCTTCGTCCGTCCGCTCAATCACACTTTCCCGCTTTAAAGGCAACAGCGATGATATTGACGGGAATAAGCTGAGGAACAGAATTTTGCTTGGCCTTCCACGCAAGGAGCGTGACGCGGTTTTCTCCAAGCTAACTTCCGTGAGGTTGGAACTGCACTATCTGCTGCAAGAAGCGGGAGGGCAGATTAAGTACTGCTACTTTCCCAACACCATGATGGCGTCGGTTCTAAACGTCATGTCGGATGGCAAGAGCGTGGAAGTCGGACTGGCCGGCTGGGAAGGTTTCGTCGGATTACCATGCATTGCTGGATTTCGCAGCAGCGCAAGCCGGGTTGTAGCGCAGGCGCAAGGGACCGCCTATCGAATAAGCGCCAGCGATATGTGGAAGGCGGTTCGCACCTGTCCGCGGTTAACTGCTGCGTTGCTGCGGTATTCGCAAGAAGCGACGATGGAGGTCACACAGGTTGCGGCGTGCAACCGGCTGCACGAGGTTGACGAACGGCTGGCGCGATGGCTTCTGATGAGCCAGGACCGAATCATCCTGGATGTGCTGCCGCTGACCCAGGAGTTTCTGGCGCAGATGCTAGGAACGCGCCGCGCCAGCGTATCTGTAGCTGCCAGCATTCTGCAAAGAGCGGGCCTCATCCAATCCGTACGCGGCCAGGTGGCGATCGTGAACCGAAAGGGGTTGGAAGAAGCATCGTGTGAGTGTTACGGAGTGATCCAGAAGCAGATGGAGAAATGGCGGCAAGAATCCCAATAAGTTGCGCTATTTACAAAACCCTCACCATCCTCGCCTGAGCAAATCCCAAGCACCAGAACACGCTCAAACTGGTAACCGTGCAACAAATTGCATCTTGACGCTTCTCCACGAATGAATGATGATGACCGGAACGTTAGCAGTCCCCTGGCGCCTTCATCTTCTTCAGGCGCCGTTCTATCGGAGGTTGTTGTGCCATTTGCAGGGCGACAGGTGCGCGTATACGCGGACCGAAGCCGACCTGATTCCACTGACTATGCCTATCGTGAGAGCAAGATTTGCCCGTATCGCCAGCCTGGTGTCAGAGATTGGCATGCTGGCCGCAGCTTTGGTGCTTTTTTCTGCCGTGCCCGCATCGGCTCAAGATAAGAAATCGGCCGGCGACATCACACAGATTCAGCACATCGTTTTTATCGTCCGCGAAAATCGCAGCTTCGATCATTATTTCGGACTTTTCCCCGGAGCCGATGGCGCCAGCACCGCTCCGATTTCGAATGGCCAAACGATTAACCTGGGCCACGCTGTCGACGGCGAGCCACAGGACCTTTGCCACTCGCAGCCTTGCGCTCTGCTGGGCATGGACAATGGCAAAATGGACGGGTTCGATCTGCTGCTTGGCGGAAACAAAAATAACGAATTCATCTCCTACTCCCAGATGCAGCAGCAGGACATTCCGAACTACTGGACCTACGCGCAGAAATTTGTCCTTAGCGATCACATGTTTTCTTCGGGCTTTACCGACAGTTTTCCCAACCATCTTTTTACCGTGGGCGCTACATCCGATGGTGTAATCAATATTCCCTATCCTTCGCCGGACGATACCGCGGAGGATAATTACTACGCATGGGGCTGCGATACTTTTCCCGATGTAACCGTCCAGCAGATCGATGACAGCGGCAATATCAATGCAGTTTTTCCGTGTTTCAATTTTCCGGTTCTTCCGCAAAGCCTGAGCAACATTGGAGTGACCTGGAAGTACTACGCTGTGCCGGAAGATACGGTGGGCTACAACTTCTCCACGCTGGATGCGATCGACTACATTCGCAACGGGCCGTTGTGGGCAAGCAACGTAGTTTCCGATCTCAACTTCATCACCGATGCTCAGACCGGCAATCTGCCGCAAGTCACCTGGCTCACCACCGGCCGCCACACCACGGAGCATCCTCCGCAGAGCGTTTGCGACGGCGAAAATTGGACGGTGAATCAGATCAACGCCATCATGCAGGGGCCCGATTGGTCCTCCACCGCAATTTTTTTAATGTGGGATGACTTCGGCGGCTTCTATGACCACATTCCTCCGCCCGGCGAAGATCAGTTTGGATTGGGACCGCGCGTGCCGTTCATCATTATCTCTCCGTATGCCAGGCCGGGATACATTTCAGCGACCCAATACGAAGCATCGTCAGTTCTGAAGTTCATTGAAGAGCGTTTCGGATTGCCGCCCCTGACCGCAAGGGATGCCAATGCGAACGATACCACCGACAGCTTCAACTTCGATCAAACACCGAATCCTCCGGTCATTTTGACCCCGCGCACCTGTCCAGTTCCCGCCGCAGCTACGGTTAACTTCGGCCTTTGGAACGCGGTGGGCACTACGAGCAGTCCGTATGGTTTGGTTCTCTCCAACTGGGGCGCTTCTCCGATGACGATCAAAAGCACAACTGCGACCGCTGAATTTGCCGTCACCGGTGGGTGCAGAGCAAAAGTCGCGCCTGGAAGCTCGTGCACGCTAAATCTTGCCTTCACTCCGGCTGCTACCGGCACTCGCACCGGAACTCTCACGATTTTCGATACCGACACGAGCAGTCCGCAGACTGTAGAGCTGACTGGCGAGGCGACCGCGATCTCTCTTTCGCAATCGCCGGTAATTTTTGGCGGCAAGCTATCTACCGGCTTTCCCGCGCTCACTACCTTCGGCACCATCGTTACGAGCCAGATAAAACTCACGAATAAAGGAACCACGCCACTTTCGATTTCAAACATTGCGATCGGCGGCGAGTGGGGAAGCCAATACAGCCAAACCAACAACTGCATTGCGGTTTTTCAGCCCGGCCAGGGTTGCACTATTACCGCAGTCTTCAAACCGACGGTCTCGGGCTTCATTCCAGCGCCACTGACAATTACCAGCAACGATCCCGGGAGTCCGCAGATTCTCTATCTGCAAGGCGTAGGAGCGCAGGTTCATGTTCCCGCTACGGTCACTTTGGCCAATGCCAATATCGGTGCAACTACGACGAAGACTTTTGCGGTAACCAACGGCGGAAGCACCGCCCTGACCTTCGGCGGTTTTTCGACCTCGTGCTGGAACGAAACGGTGGGCATCTGCAACTACTACACGCAGACAAATACCTGCGGCACCAGCCTCGCGCCAAAGCGTTCCTGCAAGGTGACGGTTTCTTTTACTCCGGAGGTTGCCGGCAGCAGTCTGGGAAATTTATTCGTCATGGATAACGACAACACAAGTCCGCAACCGGTGAAACTGGTGGGCGCGGGAGTCTCGCCGGGCGGCCACGCGCAGTCAGCGGCGCCGAAAGAAAAAGATCACGACGACGACTAGGGAGTGCCGATCTGCGCGAGCAGGCCGCGTTTGCGCCTTTCCAGAATGAGCGAGCGAACTCTGCTTTCGTCGGCTGGAGGCCACATTTCATCCAGCGCTTGCCATGCCTGGTCTTCGCGGCCGCTGTAGAGATAGTTCAGCACCACAATTAAGACGCGCCTCACGGTTTCATGCTGGTCACCATATAGTTGCTGATGGAAGTCCGATGACCGGAACTTTTCCAGTGCAGCCGGAGTGAGTTCGCTGCGTGCCTTCGCAATCTTCTCGTCATATTCCGCAGTGAATTCATCGCTGATGTCTTTCAACTCGCTGCCATCGAGTCGTAGCCACACTTCGGGAAACACGGATTCAGTGTTTGAGAGCATGAACAGATCGAAAGCGCCGTCTCCGGTGTGAATGACAACACTGCCATCTGTCTGCTTGCGAAAGTACACCGGAACCTGATTCTGGATTTTACGCACGACCACAGGACTCTTGCCCAGGCTGAGGATCGTATATTCAAAGCAACAACCCTGGTTGCCAGTGTAGGTATCGAAGACTACATCCGGGACGCCGCTCTGGTTGATATCGTTGCCCGATATGTCGTCAATCCACAGCGACCAGCCTCGCGCAAAGATTGTATGCGAGCCACCGGAACGCGTGACTGAAGCGCGACATTGATCCGTCGCGGAGGCCTTCACCCCGGGAGAAATCTGCACGGAATATCCAGCGATTTGGTGAACGCGGTTGTATCCCTTTGAATTGGGGCATGACGACGCGGTTTGCGCGTGGCAGAGGGCGCAGGCTACTAGGGCGACGGTGAGAATGATTGGGAAAACAGGACGGATCATATACGGTCGGCTTGGATTCTAACATTCGGACCGTGCAGGAAAGACTGGAGGCACACGCGAGCCTACTGCGTGAGCTAGTCGCCCAGATCCTCCGGGATCGAGGTGATGACGACAAGAGCCACCGGCAACGGCCGAGACGCTTTTCCCGTCGCCGACGCATCGCGAAGGTTCACTTGCAGAACGCTGGTTCCTTCGTCATCGGTAATCAGGCTGGGCAAGCTCTCGTCGGGATCGACCGCGACGAGGCTCATCGCGACCGGATGATGAATGGGAGAAGCCAGGCGGCTGCGGTGAATCAACTCCTGGACCGGAAGTACGGTTGCAGGATTTCTGTCCGCGCGCACTGGCGTCAGAAGAACAAAGTCTCGTGGCTCCTTCCGTTTTTCACGCCAATTGCCGCTTTTTGGCATCACGGCATATCGCATGGTGTAGTATCCGGGCCGCAGCATCTGCGAGCGGTAGTCACGCACATATCTCTGAATCTCCAGAAAATGGATTACACCGATCAGTGAGCCTTGCTTGAGAGTCCCGTAGAGTACATCGTCGCCTGTACTGTCTGGTTCCGTGCGAACATATTTGGCCCAAAAAATCTCGCAGACCAGCTTTTTGTCGTCATCCGATTTTTCGAACACCCGATAACCGAGGGGCTGAAGCCGGCTCATCAAAGGAGCAGGAAGATCGGGCGAAGCCTGCGCCTTAACCCGCTGCATCGAGTAGGACACCGGTTCGTCTTCACATTGCGCCAGTGTTATTCCCCAGATGAGAAAAAGAACGATAGAGAAACTCAGCCAACGATATTTATACGGAGCGTTCCGCATCGAACGGAGCATTCGGAGCATGGATGCAAGATTACAAAATTCGGAGCGTCCGGACAAACAATTCTCTTGCCAAATGCAGAAACCAAAATGTGCGAAGAGCTACGAAGCCGGCACAATCGCGTCGGTTTCGGTTTTGGTTGCTACAGTAACGCGATCCCTGCCGCCCGATTTCGATTCATAAAGGCACTGATCGGCAATGGTGAAAAGATCGCCTGCGCTTGCGCCGTGATTGGGGAAGGCGGCAATCCCAATCGAAAGCGTGATGGGAGCAAGGGAGACGTTCCGATGGCGCAAAGCCAGGCTTTTAATTTCATGACGCAGGGCATCGGCTCGAGCGGCCGCATGTTGCACGGGAGAATCCGGCAGGATGATCGCGAACTCTTCCCCGCCCCAACGGCAAGCGACATCATCTCCACGGAAAAACTTGCGCAACAAATCGGCGACAGATTGAAGAACTAAATCGCCTGCGTCGTGGCCAAACGTGTCGTTAAACCGTTTGAAATGGTCGATGTCGAGGAAAAGCACGGAAAGAGACTGCTCCTTGCGCCGCGCGCGAATCAATTCCCGATCCAGCGACGCCTCCATGAAGCGGCGATTGAATAAGCCGGTAAGCGGATCGCGGATCGACTGGTCGCGAAGTTTTTCGCGCGATTGAAGACTGGCAAGCGAAAGAGCGATCTGCGCGGCGGCTGTGGTTCCCAGCCGCTGCCGGGCATTTTTCACGCCAGGCCGTTCGTGATCGGATGTGGGAAAGTGGAGTTGCAAAACGCCGAGTGTTTCTCCCTGACCCACCATGGGAAGGCAAATATATTCGCCAGCCGGCATTTCCGACAAATGTGCACAGGCTATTTTTTGCCCAGGATTGCTCCAGTGGGCTTGGCCGCGGCGAAGCGCCCAGCAGTCTTCCGGCGTAAATACGGGATGCCAGCCGTCGGAACTTCCCCACCAAATTGCGGACTCGACCAGGTTGCGCGAGGCCCGAAAGGTATACAGAGCTCCGGAAACAGCCTCGGGAAAAAGCTTTCGCGAGAACTCGCCCACCACCGCGCAGGCTTCCTCCGTGGTCGCACTGCATTCCAGCAGGCCGGCCATCTCGTTGAGCAGAGACATCTGGTCGGTCTGAAGCTCCAATTCTTTCACCAACCGATTCAGCGCTTCAGTGTGCTCCCGCTCAGCTTTCGAAGATCGAACTTGCTCGGAGATGTCCCTACAAATGATGAATGCGCCGCGCACCTCGCCGCCGATCGTGAGCGGAACGCCTTGCAGTTCCAGATCGAAGCACTTGTCTGCATTACAGTGCTTCTGTGTCGTTTGCCAGAGCGCGCGACCACTAATAACCTGGGTCGACCAGGAGGAACCTTCCGTGGGGTTCTTCTGAAACAAAACGGAGTCCACGTTGGAACCTATAAGCTCGGTCTGTTCATGCCGGAAAAATTTCGTGAAAGACGGATTGGCCATTTCCATGGTGCCGGTTGGGCTCACGACCGCAATACCCAAAGGACTGTTTTCAATCAGCGCATGCAAGTAGGTGGTGCGCTCGTGGAGGTCTTCTCCAATCTTGTGGCGTTCTGTGACGGCCGATCCCACAATTAACCCCGTAGCCGACACTACAAGCATGAGAATTCCGATTCGATCGAGCAACGCGGAGGGCGGCGGAAACAGGTGCATGGCGAGGACGATACCGAAGTTAAGCGCAAGAATGCCGGTAACCACGCGCCGGATTCCCTGCCGCATTGCCATCCACAAGATGGGAATAAAGCTCAGATACAAAAGCTCCTGGTTGCTCCATCGAGGGCCAAACATAACCCAGAGCGCAGTCAGCAGGGAAAGAATCTCACCGATAGCCTCCAGTAGTGAACCAACACCTATGTCGAGGTGCATCGGCTTAAGGCGCGATTGCGCCTGCCGCATAAGATCCGCTTTTGATTGTTTCAGCCGGATACGGGGAAGGATATGAATCAGTACAAAAGGAGCCAATCCGACGAGGCCAATTTCATCTCCTATAAACCAATTCACGGATGAAGACCAGAAATCGCGCCACGGGATCGAATGATCCACCACCAGAGATGCAACGCCGGTCGCGGTTGCCGCCAGGGCCGCTAGCGTAACAACGAAGACATATAAAGTTACATCCCGCCCACGACGCAAGGTTGAATCAATCTTCAACGGTCCGCGCAAAACAATCGCGGCTGAGGCGTAGATGACCGCAACGATGACCGCACCCAGGGTTTCACCGTAAGACAAAATAGGTTGATGGTATATAACGACACCGGCCAGCGAGTCGGCGAAGGCGAACAGGATCGCATACCATGGGCTGACGTCAAGCAAGAGCGCCAAAGCCAGTCCGTTTGCCGGATACCAAGCGGTTACACCGAGATGAGAAATAAAGATGGTTTGGGGGAGGGCTAGAACGAGATACATCCAGACAAACATCATGGACAGCAGCACGTGGCGGATGATCAGATTTCTATTTTGCGCAACACCCACCCTAAGTTTGGTACCCCAGCGGTTGAAACGATCCAAGCTGGAGCGGTTCAAGGTCGTGATGCCTATTGTCGGTACGGGCTGCATGATTGTTTACTCTTTGTGTAATAGCACACTACGATAGTTACTTCGTGTTACTAACTTCGATTACATTCTTGCGATTGTGGGTGTACTGGGGGACATGTACTCTCGGTACATGAAGTTCACCCCCAAAGCCGGCGTGCTGGTCCAGAACCTGAGATTGGTTCATCGCGTCCTTCCTTTGGAACCCAAAAAGAGGAATGTTATGAAATCAATCCTGGCTTTTACGCTCGCCTTATTCGCAATGGTACAAATGTCGGCCGCCAAAGAGTTGCCGGATGCGCCCAGCGCCATCGCCCCAGTCAGTTCCAGCTTGGAATCGACGGCGTCAGTATCGGCGATAGCCACCCCGACGGCGGCGCGCTTTGAAACCCACATTATGGACAAGAAGTTCATGAGCCTGGCCGTAATCACCACCGGCAGCACCTTCGCCGATTCGTACACTACGTTATTTGCCCGCGAAAACTGGCTGGCCCACAAGACCGGCGTTTGCAATATGGAAGTGGAATCGGCTTATCTCTACGGAACGCATCCCACCGTCGCTCGGACTTATGCCGTGGCTACCGTAAAGAGCGCGACTTCGATCTTCGCCGCCTACTATCTCCGCAAACATCACAGCAGGCTGTGGTCCTTGCCGTTAATCGCAACCTCTGCAAGCAGCATGCAGGGCGTAACGCAGAACATGGTGAACTGCAATTAGGCCCTGCACGCTTCAAGCGGTCGATCTACTGCACAGCGAGAGTCAAAGGCACAGAATGTTTCAGACTTCCGGAAGTACCAGTGGCCGATACCGTATAGCTGCCAGCGGGGGTTCCGGTTTGAGACTGAGACGAAGACTGGGGAGCAATGCCTGTACCACCGGCGCACGCCGACATGAAAATCAGGCCGGCAATCACCAGAGCAAGCAGAATTAAAGCAGGAACCTTCTTCGAGCGCTTCTTCGATCCCGCAAAGACCACCCCAAATAATCCCAGCCCCTGCAACTGTATCAAGACTGCAAAAGCAGCGTAGTTCTTAGGTAAGTTGCCCGGAATCGCCTGCGATACCGAAGCCGTGGTTGAAACCGTCAACGTTACGGTCGTCGGGTTCGCCCCCGGAGTCAACGTGCTGGGGGAAAATTTACAGGTAGCTTCTGTGGGCAATCCACTGCAGCTCAATTGAACGGCATTTGGAAAACTGCCACCAAGGGGAGTGACAGTCAAAGTGTAAGTGGCTGTTGCGCCATCTTGAATACTGTCGCTCGTCGTAGAGCTCGACACGCTAAAATCAAGCCCTGTACCGCTCAGACTCACAGTTTGTGGGCTGCCTGCGCTGTTGCTGATGGTCAAGGTACCGGCGCGCGAACCGGAGACAGATGGTGAAAATTTGACTGTTACCGAACATGTGCCTCCATTCGCGGCAATCGTGGTGCAATTATTGGTTTGGGTAAAGTCCCCGGTGATGGCGACGTTGGAAATCGTCACTGCCGATGTGGTGGCATTCGTGATTGTAATGGCCTGGCCGTTACTGGTTGAAGCAAGCGCCTGACCGGTGAAGCTCAACGATGCCGGAGCCAGCGAAATCCCCAGCGCCAATTCACCCATTCCGGTAAGAGCGAGGGTTTGCGGGCTGGTTACAGCATCATCGGTCAAGGTAAGCACACCGTTGCGCGCGCCCGTGACCGTGGGAGTAAAGGTGACCTGGATCTGGCAGCTGGAGCTGGCGGCCAGAGAACTTCCGCAATTATTCGTTTGCGAAAAATCTCCAGCAACCTGGATGCTGCTAATGTTCAGGGTTGCGTTGCCATTATTGGACACGCTAACCGTTTGCTGCGCGCTCGCAGTTCCAACTGGGAGCGCGGTGAATGTCAGGCTGCCGGGAACAAGCGCAACCACCGCGCCCGTGCCGGTGCCGCTCAGATTAATCACGTGAGGGGATCCAGCAGCATCGTCCACAATCGAAACAGAGCCGGAGTCAGGCCCAACCACAGTGGGCGTAAACGTTACGGACATGGTGCAGGTGCCGGCTGCCGGCACACTGCTGCCGCAATCGTTGGTTTGCGAAAAATCTCCCGTGGCTGTAATCGAAGCAATGGTGAGTGCAGCGCTGCCCATGTTGCGAACCAGCACGGTTTGCGAAGAGCTAGCCGTGCTCAGCGACTGCGATGCATATTCCAGGCTGAAGGGCGAAGCGGATACAGCTGCCGTGGTAGCCGTACCGATCTTGGCGAGGAACACGTCTGTGTTACCGCCGAGAATTCCCTGGAAACTTCCCTGCGTTACCGGAAAGTCGATTGAATCCGTTGTACCTGTGACATATATGTTGCCCGTGGTATCCATTGCCATTGCCGCGGATAGATTGTTGCCGCTTCCGCCGAGATAGGTGGCGAAAAGCTCGGAGCCGGCCACGGGATCAATCTCGACCAGCAATATATCCTGATCTCCGGGCGCGTATTGCGAGCCCTCGCTGGAGAAGCCCTCAATTCCGTTGACGATCTGGAAAGTAGTGCTGTCTGTGGAAGCCAGGATGTACGCATCGTCCGAGGCATCGAGCGAAATTGCCGATGGGCTGGATAGATTGTATGGACCCAGGAACGTCGAATAAAGCAACGTCGAAGCGATGCCATCAAACTTAGTTACGAACGCATATTCGCAATTCTGGCTATACGTCGAAGGGTCGCAGATGCTGGTAGTGGTAATCGGAAAGGTGCCGTCGCTAAGGGCGCTGCCTGTGACGTAAGCATATCCCAGGCTATCCACGACAATTCCAGCGGCAGAAGTCAAAACTCCGCTCGATTCGTAGAAGTATGTCGAGTATGTCAGGGTTCCCGAACTGCTGAACTTGCTTACGAAACTGACCGTGCTGTCCTGCGCGGTTGTATTGGTTGTCTGATATGCGCTTCCGGTGGTAGGAAAATTGTAGGTGTTCGTAGTACCAGTTACGTAAGCGTTTCCAGTGCTATCAAGAGCCAGCGCTGTGATTCCGCTGTAGGGGGAGGGCCAACACGGCGTGCCGCAGTTGTAAGGGACATTGGAATTGCCGGCAAAATACGTGGAATAGATCAGCTGCGAACCGCTCGGATTGAATTTGCTGATAAACCCGTAATTCCCATACAAGCCACCACCGTTCGCGGAAGCTGTGGATTGATAAGCGTTGGCCACTGGAAAGTTAGTGGAGCTTGTGTTGCCCGCAATAAGAATGTTGGATGAACTGTCGAGAGCGATGCTCGCGGGAAGATCCGAGCCGTTGCCTCCAAAATAAGTCGAATACAGCAGCGACGAACCATCCGCCGATATTTGCGTGATGAAGGCATTGAACGCCCCGGGATAGACGCTTTGGTATGCATTTACTACGGGAAAATTACTCGAGGCAGTGCCGCCGGTTACAAATACTTCATTTGCGCCATCAAGAGCAAGGGCGAAGCCGTAGTCGTCGCTGTTGCCGCCTAAGTAATCGGCATAGATGAGAGTTGAACCGGTGGCGTCAAGCTTGGCCACAAATACATGGGTCTGGCCTGCTGGAAGCGATCCGAGCACGGCGAGCGGGAAATCAGTTGAGTCGGTATAGCCGGCGACGTAGATATTTCCAGTTGTGTCGACGGCAATGCCGGTGGGTTGATCATCACCACTTCCGCCCAAGTAAGTCGCATAGTCCAGAACAGGGTCGATAACTGTGGTCTTGGTTGGGTCTAACGAAGAAAGGCGAAAACCGACGTGCGTCGAATCCCTCATCACATATTCGCCTTGCACAGGAACACGCGTTCCATTGAATTCCTGGTAAATCGTCGGAGTCTGGAAGTGAAGCTCGCCGTTACCCGTGTTCAAAACCAGATTGCCCTGCGAATCAACCGTGGTGCTGATGGCGCCGTTGATTTCGAATTGGATTTGGTTCGGGTTCGCTCCCGGGGAAACCGCGAAATCGTATTCAAGCTGGCGATGGTTCCCGTAGTAAACCAGATCGATGCCGGGATAAACATTGTGATATCGAACCTTGGCGTAGGTGGAGACATTGGTGACCCACTTCGTACGGTCGTTGCCGATGAAATAATTGATCTTGCCTGGTTGAGGATCTTCTCCCGTAACCGCCGGATTCGCGGCGGAGCCTACGAGGCTGAATTGCAGCGTGGTTGGGGGTTGCGCGGACACAGCAGCGGCTTTGTTCGTAACCGGCTGACGGGCTGAACCTGACGCTGGACGAAGCGTAAGCGTCATGCCGTTGGCAGTGAGAAATGCCGTATAGCCCTTGCCGCGAGATAAAAACTTGACTGGGCCCGCAGTCTGTCCCTGGTTCGCTTCGAATGTCAAAGGCAACGAACCGCTGTAAGCCGCTGCGCGTGGTGAAGGCGAGGCGGCGATGCTCGATTGCGCCTCGGCTTGCGAGCCCGAGAAACCAGCACTGCCAGTCATGATTGCCAGAAGAATTATTGCCAGAGATTTGATTCGCATTTCAGTTTTATCCCCCAAGATAAACTTTCTGTGCGCAGCATCGGTACCGTTACGTTTGTTCCTCACGGTGCCGAGTTGCTTGAGCATCACTGGGGAATATGCATGGCTCGTGCCGAACTGCGGCAGGTCCATAAATGCTACTAACTATTGTTATTGGTTGGATTTACAACTAATGCGATGAAATTTAATATCGGAGTGGACTTATCGATTCTGTCTAACTTTCAGACTGGTGTCTGGTTACTGAACGCTTATCGATGGAGTGAAGATATTGTTCAGGTCCGGCGAGGTAGTTCCGTCTGACGACGAAGTAACGTTCCCACTGTGTTGGGCGATCAACAGTTGTTGTATGGCCTCGGCACGTACTGGCTTGGAAAACAGATAACCCTGTGCCATCTCACAGCCGATATGTTTGAGTAACTCGACCTGCTCCTGGGTTTCAACTCCTTCGGCGATGACCTTCAAGCCAAGATTGTGCGCGAGCATGACCACGATACGCACAATTTCGTGCGTCTCAAGGTCGCTATCCATGCGAGAGATGAAAGCGCGGTCGATCTTTAAAATGTCGACCGGGAAACGCTGCAGGCGGCTGAGAGAAGAGTAGCCGGTTCCAAAGTCATCGATACTCAGGCGAGCGCCCAAGCTTTTGAGCTCGGCAAGCACAACGGTCGATCTTGCAGCATCGGCCATCGCGATCGTCTCGGTGATCTCCAGATCAAGGCTGCTGGACTTGAGTCCGGTTTCATAAAGAATTTGCTTGATTTCGAAAGCCAGTTCCGGCTGGGCAAATTGCCGGGGAGTTATGTTGATCCCGATACTAAGCGGCGGATCTAAAGGAAAACGCTCCTGCCATAATTTGACCTGCCGGCAAGCTTCCTGAAGCAGTTGACGGTTGATGGGCAGGATAAGTCCGGTTTCGTCGGCGACAGTGATGAAATCGCCCGGCATTACGAGCCCTTCCGGCCTTTGCCAGCGGCTAAGCGCTTCAAACCCAACAATCCTGCCGTTTCGCAAAGATACTACCGGTTGGTAATAAACCTGGAACTCGCCCAACTCGAGCGCCCTGCGAAGATCCGTTTCAAGCTGCATGCGTTTTACAGCCTGCGCATGCATACCATTATCGAATACCTCACAATGCGCTTTGCCTGTATGCTTGGCGCGATACATGGCGATTTCCGCGTCGCGCAATACGTCTTGCGCCTCGCCGCCCTGGTCGTCGCCAAACACGATGCCGATGCTGGCAGTGACTACGATCTCGTGGCCATCCACATCAAATGGGACAGCTAGCTTTCCCTGAATTTGTTCCGCCATGCGAACTGCGTCGCTTGGAACACGAAGATCTTCAGCCAGCACGGCAAACTCGTCGCCTCCAGGCCGCGCTAACGTGCCGTTAAATGTGATAGGTTTTCCGGCTACATCCTGATTCGTGTTCGCAACCTCTTCGGAAAAAGCGGCTAATCGTTGAGCAACCTGTAGCAAGAGAGCATCGCCGGCAGAGTGGCCCAGGCTGTCGTTAACGACTTTGAATTCGTCAATGTCGATGAGCAGTACGGCAAACTTGAGTCCGGCATGGCGGCGAGAGCTCGAAATCGCATGCCCCAACCTGTCAAGAAATAAGACCCGGTTGGGAAGATTCGTGAGATCGTCATAGAATGCGTGGCGTGCCAACATCTCCTCGGCGCGCTTTCGCTCGGTGATGTCCCGATTGATGATGACCAATCCGTCTTTGGTACCGTCAGCATTGCAAATCACGTTGCTGGTGGATTCGAGCACCCGCCATGTGCCGTCTTTGTGACGGATGCGGTATTCGAGCCGCTCTCCGCGGCCGGTGACTTTGGCTTTTTCCGCGGCTTCAATCACACGCGCGCGATCGGCGGGATGAACCTGTTCGAGCGAAGATGTAGCCTTCAATTCTTCCGGGCAATATCCTAATAATTTCTGATATGCGGGGCTGATATAAACGCGCCGGCCGTCCGCATTCACCACGGCTATCATGTCAGCGGCATTTTCTGTAATGAGCTGGAAGAGGCGGTCGCGCGCGGAAAGCTGGCGGCGCATGCGCACAAGCTGCATATGCTGGTAAACAGTATAGATATCGAACAGCAGAACCAGAGCGGCGAGTCCACGCACCCATTCTTTCAGGTTGACCGAATAGGCATCATCGATGCGAACACGAAAATGTTGATAGGTAAGGGTAAATATGCCGAGAGTAAGCGCCAGGGTAACAGCAACGGCGAAGCCCCACAACCACCACTCGCGCCCTTCCACCTGGCGCAAGCGGAGGAGCGATGGCTCCGACCCGCCGGTGAATTCTTGCCCAGTTTTTTTCATGGCCAGAAAGCCGGACAAGGATAATAGGGAGGGCTTGTCGGGCGTCAATCTATCTGTTGTTGCTGTGAGACTGCTTTATGTTAGTTGGACGCCAGCCAGGACTGCACCGCCGCGTAAACGTTCAGCCGCCCATTGCCCATCCCAGAGGATGAAATCTCGAGGGCGTGAGCAATTGCCGCCGCAGCGCTTTGCTGATTCACGCTGGCTGAGACATCGACGAGTAATGCTGCCGTGCCCGAAACAAATGGTGCGCTGAAAGAGGTTCCCCATCCCGCTGAATACGTACCGTACGGGTAAGTCGAGATAACTCCCTCACCGGGCGCCGCAACCCACACATCCGAACCGTAGTTAGAAAAGCTGGAGCGAGTATCGTAATCGGTGGTCGAGGCAACACCCATCACTGCGCTTAACGCCGCAGGATATACGCTGATGTCCTCGCCGCTGTTTCCTGCGGAAGCGACACAGATGATCCCTTTGCCGTTGGCATAAGTGATGGCATTTGCCATTGCCTGCGAATAGGAGCCGAGGCTGAAGCTCATGCTGATCACTTTCCCGCCATTTTTAGCCGCGTAGTAGGTAGCCTGAATAATGTTGGAAAGATAACCAGTTCCATCAGCAGAAAAAGCCTTCAATGGCATGATCTTGGCAGTGGGCGCAACGAGGTGAACGATGCCGGCAGTCATAGTGCCATGCCCGAACGCGCTGTAAGGCCCGCCATCCAATACTGCGGCCGTGGATTCATTTAAAACCGCAACTGTGGATGAGTTCACAATCGCGGGCGCAGGAGACCCGCCGTCCAGCACCGCAGCTGTCGATTCGTTGACATCGCCCATTTCGCTTCCACTGGGCGTATCGTTGATGAAGTTATAGCCCTGCACAAGCACGGGCACTAATGCCGGATGCTGCGTATCTACGCCGGTGTCGATCATCGCCACTGTTCCGGCACCGGTGACCGCAAATGCGCCCTGAGCTTCTTGTACCTGGACGATGGCGGAAGCCGGTTGATTCGCGTACCCATCCCAGACTGCGGCGCCATAATAAGGAAGCGGTGTCTCATCCGACAACGACTCGGGAATAGGGCCGACCGTTGCCTCAACCAAAGAAAGTTGCTGGTCGGCTTCTGCATCGACAATCCCGATTTGATTGAGCAATAACGACAGAATGGAATTTAGCGGGAGTGGATCGTTGATCGTGATTAAAAACAGCTCGCCGGAGGGATCTCCCAGGTTGAGCGAGACGTTGCAATTAAGAATTAGGCAAGTGGTCTTGACCCCCGCTACTCCGAGTGTATCGCGTACAATGACTCGCTGTTGAGAAAACGCCTGCGGTAGCGCGGTCAAGATCAGAAGCAGCAGTATCCAACACGATCGTTTCATATAACCTCCCAAAAAGCCTACCGGGTTCCTGGGCAGAACCATTGACCTATAGGAGATTTCAACACCACTTAAGTGCCATCTCAAGTTACGAAGTTTTAATCCTCGTGTTACCTAGGTTATGCCTCAACCAGACCCCTAATACTCTCTCCGTTCGGCACTGGTACAACGATCTTTCGATTATCGGGAATGCCAAATACAAGTTGTAAGTGATCTGCCGCGGTAAGGCCAAAGTCAAACTCGCCAACATCATTTGTCTTGCTTTGCGACAAAGTATCTCCCTTGTATAGCAAGCTTACGGGAATGCCACTCATCCCATGGTCAGGCTTCGCGGAATCGAGCAGTTGGCCGATCAAGACCATGGATTCTGATCCCGGTTTTGGCTGCATGCGCATATCGATGCATACGGTGCCTGATTGGTAAAGCAGTTGCCTGACGACCGAGGCGGTGCTTCGTACTCCAGCCGTGATCGGCTGCAAAGCGCTGTCGAAGAGAAGGCGGGCAAGCTCGAATCTGCCTTCTTGAACCGGCTGCTGACTTTGCGACAAAAAGCTTGATTTTACGGACTCTAATGCCCATGCCGGAGGTTCGCAACTTGCTTCATGATGCGCAAAGTTCACGACCTGTTTCCATGTGTCAAACGTCTTTTTGCACATGACGCATCCACGATCCAGGTGTTGGCCCATTTGTATGCTCCCATTCCCGCTCCCGACACCACGAACAAAGTCAATCCAAGCGTCAATCGAATAATGTTCCATAGCCCTTCCTCACCGTGAACTTGAGTTGTTAATCTAGTGAATAAGAGTAAAAAGGATCTTAAAAAATATAGGCTGCAAAATAAATAACCAAGTAAGGTTACCAGGCAGTTACTTGCCTACTAAGGAGAACGGAGCCCAATAGTAGGGATGTGGATAACGTTGCCGCAAATCGATTGTGGCCTGCCGCAAGGCTTCGGTTTTGTCTACGCAGCTATTCAAGCGCTCATAGAAAAATGCCATAAACTCAGCGGTGCTCCGGTCCTGCACATCCCAAAGAGTCAGTAGCGTTGTCTGCGCGCCAGCATAAATAAGTCCGCGAAGAAGGCCCAGCAGTTCGTCCCCATCTCGTACTACGCTCAGCCCAGTCGTACATCCGCTAAGTGTAATTAACTCGGCGGGCAGCCTCATTTGATAAAGATCGTAAAGACTCAAGATGCCATCCCCGAGCCGAATTCCGGAGAACATCGGGTTATCCTGGCGGAAGAAGCCATGGGTCGCAATGTGAATCAGGCGGGCATGCTCACCTTTTGCCTGCAACACACTTGCAGTAGCAGCTTCACCGACGAACAGATCGGACTCAGGAATCGCTGCTGCCACGGCCCGAACTTCGTCGGAAACAAACGGCGCGTGTTCATCCGGGACGCCGAGCACGAGAGACCGTCCAGCACGGTTTGTGGAGCGCAAATGACAAAGCGCGAAAATGGTCGCGCTGGGCGCGTAGGATATACGAAAATCGTCGATCAGATGCTTTTTACCATCGAATAGCGCTTGAAATGGCAGCGAGTGAAGCGTTCCATGGGGCACGATTAGCAGATGATCTCCCTGGAGCAAATTTCTGACAGGCGCAATAATAGCTTCATAAAGTTCTTTCAAATGCCGCTGCGTGGTTTGTTGAAGAGACTTACCAAATGATTCGATGTATTGTGGCCCCAGCCGAAATTTTGAGAGCTGAAAGTGCAATCTTGCTACCAAATCGTTGACTCGTGCAACGGGAGCAATGGGAAGGATTTCGAGCGAGTTGATACGCAGCACGACGACAACGAGTTGCTCTCGAATTTGAAAATATTCCAGGAGCGTAGATTCCGGTGAAAGCACGGATCGAATTTCATCAAGCGTAGCCGCCTTGGGAGAAACAAGACCCGCCGATTCTGCAATTGGCAGCGGTATCTCGCGCACAGCCCCAAGAAGCTCGCGTTCCCGCTTTCGAATCTCCACCTGAATCGTTGCTGCGCGTTGTGAGGAACCTTTGCCCTCACCCAATTGTTCGGCCTCATATTGACTGGTGAACCAATTGATCTCGGCGCGGAGATTTTGTATTTTGCGGCTCAGACTGGAATCCAAAGCGATATCCATTCGAAATTCCGATTTCGAATTGAACATTAAATCGCGCAGACTCCGCGATTTCGATTGCTCGATGTGCTCAAAGGCGTCTTCCAGACGCCGGCGCGGCGGGCCGTTCAAACACAGCTCCACCAATTCCTCATAAAGCACAAGCCGGTTCTTCATGAACGAAATTCTGAGTTCTTCCCGGTTGAGACCGCTCCGCAGCGTTTCCAAAATATGCCGCGCCTCTTCATAACTTTGGTGGGCTTGCTCCGGAAGGGCTAAAGCCACACGGACGCGCCCCATTAAGTGATGTGCCTGGCAACGTAGAATGGGGAACTCGATATTTTGGAGCCGTTTCAGGGCGGCTCCGCAGTGCCGCCGTGCGGATGCAGGATCGTTTTTTTGCAGGAAGAGTTGAGCAAGTAGCAGGTGGCACTGAATCAGACTGTATCGAATCCTTGATTTTCGAAACACCTTCAGCGCCGCAAGGCAGAGCCGCTGCGCTTCTGCATGGTGCCCTTGCTCGCATAAAATAATAGCCCGGTAGAGGTCCATCCGCGAGCACCATAGCGGGTTCCCTTCACGAGAAAACATTTTTCTGGCTTTTGCAAAAAGATCTAACGCGGGCGCAGCCTGGTTTTGTTGCCAGGTTGCCAGCGCAAGATTCGCCAGTGATTTTCCACCTTCGTAGCCCATGCCCAGTTTGCGAAAATCTTCCGCGGCTTGTCTTGCCATTTCCTGGGCATCGGCACTCTGGTTCACTTCCAAATATATTTCCGATAAGTCCAGCTGGCAGAGCGCGACATGATATTTGTCATTCGTTTTGCTGCACAGTTCGCGCGTGGAACGAAGTATCTCAATAGCGCGGTCGTGTTCCCCTTGCAAATAATAGAGAGAAGCCATGTTGTAATCTGCCTGCGCCAGCAGCACATGCATTCCATGTTTTTGCGCAAATTGGCGGGCTTCTTTATGAACTGTAAGAGCCCGGGAAAAATCGTTGAGCAGGACAAAACACGTCGCGACATTGTGAAGCGCAACTGCGAGAGCTTCGGGATCTTTTTCTGGGTCGGAACGAAAAATCCGCCAGGCATGTTGATAATGGTCGAGAGCCTCGGCATACTGGCCCTGGCGCTGAAAAATATTGCCGGCATTTAAATCCACTCGCGCCGCGCGCCACTCGTTATGCTCTTCGAGAAAAATTCGGCGAGCTTGTTCAGCAGCAGATAGTGCGCGCCGATACCTGCCGGCGAGGATCAGCGGCTGAATGGAAGCGCTTAAAGTGCGCGCTAATTCTTCCTTATTTTCCAGGCCGGCAAATACTTCGCTGGCTCTGGTGTGATATCGAATGGCAGATTTGTTATTTCCCGAGAGATGGAGGGCATTCCCCATGGTACGGAGACTTTCGGCCACTGCGGACTTATCGCGAAGTTTCCGCGCAATGATGACGGCAATTTCAGCAAGGATGATCGTTGGCCCGGCATCGATCTTGGCGCGCTCACGAACTGAATCGGCCAGCCACGAAACTACATCCGGGCGGATCAGTTCCCCATGCTTGGATAAAAACTTATTTTGTGCGGCTTTGTTTTTGAGTTCGTAAAGCTGTGCGAGCAACCCTTGTGAGACGACCGGACTTCGAGCAGTAGCGGACGACGTGGGCACCCGATTTTACTCCCCTATTCTCTCCAGCAGCACGCGCAGTTTCTCGAGGCAGCGTTTTCGAATAAAGCCGACGGAACCGAGCGCAATACCCAAATCTTTTGCGACACTTTCATAAGGCCGCGCCGGCATATCGAAAAAAAGCATTTGAACGAGCTTCTGACAACGAGGCGCCAATTCCAATAAAGCTTCCCGCACCATTTGTTCCCGCTGAACCTGCGCAATCAGGTCCTCTGGCTCTGTCATCGATTCCTGCGAGGCCGAATCATCGAGTTCTGTCTCACCGTGGCGCAGTTGTGCTTGCTTCTTGTGAAAGCATTTGTTCCGAGTGACCTGAATGAGCCACCCCGCCAAGGCATTGGGCTCACGCAAGCGCGGTAATTCGTTCAATAGATCGAGACAAACCGTCTGAAAAATATCGGCGGAGTCTTCCTGTGAAAAACCGAAACGAACAGGAATTGAATAAATAAGATTTTTGTATTTTTCGACCAGCGTCGACCACGCAGCTTCGCCTCCTTGCAAACATTCCTTGACCAGAGTGGCATCGGAGAATTGATTTGTACGAACTTTTTTAGTTTTCCCCGGGGCCGGTTTCATGGTTAGTGGGCTGCCGATCTGGAAAGGAAAAGTTCGGGAGAGTTCCAAAGAGTATGTGGATCGAGGAGGGCGGGCTTTAAATTTTGCACATCGTTTTTCGCTCCCACCAGAATGTCGGGGCTCGCCAAGCAAACGATGGGCAATTCTTCCGCCAGTATTTCCTGCACTCGGTCATACAGCGCTTTGCGCTTCTCGGGCTTGAGTGTCGAAAGTTGATCTTGCATGAGCCGATCTATCTCCGCTTCCCATCTGGTGGCGGGGTGCGATTCACCGAGATCCCAGACGTGGTCGTTGCCTGAGGACATCCACACATTCATCTCAGCGCTGGGATCGACATCGCCCGCGCCTAAACCGAGCACCGCGGCTTCGTAGTCATGCGTCTGGAAGATGCGATCAAGCATGGAGTGGAACTCGAGCGGCACTACCTGAACCTGAATCCCAAGATCGTTTAAATCGGCTTGAATCATCGTCGCCATCTTCGTGCGCTGAACATTGGAGGCGCTGGTAATGATGGTGAACTCCACAGGAATGCCTGAGCGATCCAGCAAAGTATTGCCGGCTTTCCACGAAAATCCATCCGCTTTAAGGAGCTTCTTTGCTTCTTCCAAGGAGCGGGCTGGATGTGCAATCGAAGTATTTGCCCAGAAGTTATTGGCCGGCGTTACTGGAGTCCATAAAGGTGTGCCGCGGCCGCGGTATACAACGCGTGTCATAGCTTCGCGATCGATGCTCAAGGAAACAGCCTGACGAAATTTCACGTCGCGAAACCATAATTGTTTTTGTGATAGCTGTGCCGGCAGAGAACTATTCAGGTTGAACAACAGGAAATTGAATTCGAGACTGGAGCCAATATCTTCGAGATGAAATTCCTGACTCTGGCTCTTTTGCAGGACCAGATAGTCTTCAGCGCTTAACCTGTTGATAATGTCCGTATCTCCAGCCTGAAAGCGGATCGCTTCCGCATCAGCATTCGCGACGAAAAGGAAAGTAATCTCGTCCAGATAAGGCAGGCGATTCCCGGATTTGTCGATCTTCCAGTAATAAGGGTTGCGTTCGAGAGTGATGTGTTGGCCGACAACATATTCCTTTAACCGAAACGGGCCGAGACCGGCAATTTGTTGCGGAGGTGTATTCAAACCCCAGGCCTGCGCTAATTTTCCGTCGTTGTACGCAGCCTCAAGTAGATGACGCGGCAGAATTGCAACACTGTCGAATAAACGTTCGGCGGCTGCATATGGACGAGATAAGTTGAATGTCACCGTGTAAGCATCGATTTTTTTCACCGTGATCGGCTGGCCGCCCACTACTAACACGTCACGCACAGGGGAATGGGCACGTTCATCCAAATATACGTTGAAACTAAAAATCACATCGTCGGCATCGAGTAGATGACCGTCTGAGAAACGTAGCCCGTGGCGTAATTGGAGCGTATATTCCAGGCCATCGGGTGAAACATGCCATGTCTTAGCCAGCGCTGGTTCTATATACTGCGACAGTCTGTTGATATGAATTAAATCGGAGGTCAACTGCGCAATCAGCTCGCGCGAGGAGACATCTGTAGAGGTAACAGGGTTTAGTGTTTTCGGTTCGGAGCGCAAGGAAACGACTAGACGGCCGCCTGCATGTCCAATCTGGTTGTCACTAAGAAAGAGATCTTCAGAGGGATGCGAAGATTGAGCACGCCCGTAAGCGCTGACAAATAGGAATAGCCCGACCGCGATAGCGAGAATAGGGCGACAGCTTCGAAACCTCATACGACGCACCCCGTCATTGGCTATGCACTGCATCTCGCCCTTTGCTGCAGTGCATTCCCAAGCAATTGGTAGCAGAAGAACACCGGGATCACCGCAATCCCTGGCGCCCACATCCACCAATACGAAACCAGAACATCGTACTGCTGAAGTGTTCCTAACATATTACCCCAACTAGCTACCGGCTCTCCCACTCCCAGACCCAAAAAAGATAACGTGACTTCAGCGAGAATATATTGGGGTATCAACAGGGCGGCCTGTGTTAATAAAACACTATAAGTTTGTGGCAAGAGATGTCTACGCATGAGATAGAAGTCCGATGCTCCGAAACCCTTCGCAGCCAGACAGTAGCCGCGCTCTTTACCGCTCAGGACGACGCCGCGAATCAATCGCGCAGGGCGTGCCCAGCCAACGGCACCGATAACTATGATAAGTAACAGGAATGCGCGACTGGGGCTGATATGCAGCGGCAGGAAAGCTCGAATGGCGAATAATAAATAGAGCCAGGGTAGCGCGAGGAAAATCTCGACACAGCGCATAATGGCTGCGTCAATCCATCCGCCATAATAGCCTGCCATCGTACCCAGCAATGCGCCCATAGTTAAGGTCAGTGCCGTCGCCAAAAATCCCGCAAATAAGGAAATTTGGCTGCCATAGAGAAGGCGCGAGAAGACATCCCGGCCATAGCCATCGCTGCCTAATAAAAAGATTCGGTTGGGCGAGTCGACCCCGAATAAATGCCACGTCGATTGGAAGTGGCCTAACAGCTCATATCTCGATCCTTGCACCCACCACCGGACTGGCTTGCACTTCTCACGATCTTCGCTATAAAACCCGTTGCCCTCTGAATTGTCGATCAAAGCACATACTGACGGCTGTAAATGCCATCGGCCTTGGACGTCAGAAAAATGAAGCGGAGTGGGCGCCGAGTAAAGCATGTTTCGATCCTGCTGGGCAAAATCATAAGGCGCGAAAAAACCGGCAAAAAGCGCGGCCAGGTGCAATGCACCTATGAAGATCAGCATCGCGGTAATTTTCTTACTTAGTTTCACAGTAATCCCTCTGTACGAATGCGAGGATCAGCGCCGATAAGCAGAACATCGCCGAGTAACATACCGCTTACTAATGTGAAAGAAGCGAACATTACTGCACCTATGATTACGTAAACGTCGCGCGCCAGAATGGATTCCAGCAACAAGGGACCAAGGCCCGGCCAGCTCATGACAACTTCGATTAATAATGACGCACTTAACAAAGAGCCGAGTGACAGGCCGAAGAGCGAAATAAGGGGATTCATCGCTACTGGGAACGCATGGCGAAGTAAGATTCTCGAGCGCCCGATTCCGTGCGCGCGTGCTGCGCGGACGCAGGGCGATGCCAGGGCCTCAATCATCGCAGCCCGAATGTGCCGCAACAAGGTTGGAAGGCTGATCAGGGCCAAAACTATAACAGGGCCGAGCAGATGAATACTTATATCTTTCGTCTCCGTCCATCGACCACGGTTCTCCGCCGCCAGGGACATCATTCCACCTGTCGGAAGAAATCTGGTCCGCACCGCAAACAGCAAAAGTCCAAGAGCCAGCAATACATCGGGCGTGGCAAGCAAGATCGAAGTTAGCAACGATGAGCCGGAATCGAACCATTTGCCATGCTTCTCCGCGCTTAGAATTCCCCAGGGCAAAGCAATCAACCATGCCATCAGAGTCGCGGAACCAGCCAGCAACAAAGTGTTACGCGCCCGCGACCGGAGCAAAGGCGCGACCGGAGCGTTGTAAGCGAACGAAAATCCCAGTTCGCCATGTGCGACAGATTTGAGCCAATGGATATAACGGACGGCGAACGGCTGATCCATTCCATATTGACGGCGCAGTTGGACAAGCGTCTCACTGGAAATCTGCGGATTTAACTTCATTTCGTCGAAGAAATCCCCTGGAGAGAGTTCAATAAAAATGAAGGAAAGCAGGGAGACCCCCACCAGGAGACAACTACTTTGGAAAATTCGCAGGACAAGATATTTCATGGCGCACCCGTCCCCGCATGTGCCCCTAGAGCTCGCGCTGCCATAGACATTCCCGCTAACGCGGCTGGCTCTTTGGATGTAACAATCATCTCCGATGCAATAAGCCGTTTTGTGACTTGTCCCTTATGAAGAACAACCATCTCATCTGCAAATTGGGTCACGAGTGCGAGGTTATGCGAAATATAGAGGTAACTCAGACCATGCGCAGCTTGAAGGTCAAGCAGAAGGTTGCTGATCTGCCCTTGAATCGAAAGATCAAGTCCGGCCAAAGCTTCGTCCAAAATCAGGAGTCTCGGTTCGACAACCAAAGCTCGAGCAATTGCCAGCCTTTGCCTTTGTCCACCGCTCAGTTGATACGGTCTACGATGGCTCCAGCTTGCGGGAAGCCCCACTTGCTCCATCGCCTTAGAGACTCGCCCCCGGCGAGGGCCACCTTTTTCCTTCCCGAGTATCAGCAAAGGTTCTTCGATGATTTCTCTCGCCGACATCCCCGGATTTAACGCTCCGGCAGAATCCTGAAAAAGCAGCTGTATGTTGCGTGCTCGTTCGCAGCGCCCCTGCTCTCGCAGGCTTTCGCCATTGAATCTAATATCTCCAGCGTCTGGTCTTTCCAAACCCATCAAGCACATGGCCAGTGTCGTTTTTCCGGAACCGGACTCGCCGACCAAAGCTAAAGTGCTGCCAGCGTCCAGCGTGAGATCGACGTTATGAAGAGCACGTACCTGAAAACGCCGTTCCCACCATCGGCCTTGCCTGTGGATCTTGCACAGTCCTCGTACTTCCAACAGCGGCTTGCGCGCGTCAGGCATATCTCTATGCAACCTCATATTTGAAGCAGCGGACGAGTCGATTACTTGAATGCTGAAGTAAGTCCGGCTGGCTTAAGTTACACACCGACATTCGGTCAGAGCATCGGTCGGCAAAGGGACAGCCCAGTGAGACTTCCAAAGGATCCGGCGAATTGCCTGGAATATATGGGAACCGCCTTTTTTCTTTACCAAAGCGATTTCCTGAGTTTTTACTCGCAAAGCATTGCAACAGAGCGCGTGTATAAGGATGCATGGGGTTAGAAAAGACTTCTTCCGCTGGGCCATTTTCCACAACCTCGCCGGCATACATCACAATCACTCGACTGGCGATGCCCGCAAGTGCGTTTGGGTCATGGCTGATGATTAGAAAAGATGTTCCGCAATTTTGCCTCATGCGGCTTATAAGGCTCAGGATGTCTACTGCCGTGTCGTCATCGACCGATGCCGTGGGTTCGTCGGCAATGACGAGCGCTGGTTCGCAAATCAATGCCTGTGCGATGGCAATTCTTTGGCGTTGCCCTCCGCTAAGCTGATGTGGATATGCGTTATAGAGTCTTTCACCGTCGCTCAAACCGATCGATGCCAATAAATCTCTTACTTTCCCTTCTAACTCTTTTCGACTACAGCGGCGATGGGCGCGCAGCACTTCCGCCACCTGATCGCCCACGCGAATTACTGGATTCAGAACAGCCGAGTCCTGGTAAATGATGGCAATCTCAGTCCCACGTATTTCACGAAGCTGATCTTCGGACATTGAAAGTAGATCGCGATCTCCCAGGAAGATGGACCCACTCGTCACCGCAGATGCATCTGGCAGCAAATTCAAAAGGGCTAGTGCTGTTGTGGTTTTTCCGCAGCCTGATTCTCCTAGTAACCCTACGATCTCCCCAGAAGCAATCGAAAAGCTCACGTTGCGAACTGCGGCAAATGTAGCCGTGCCCAAACAGTACTCAACTGTAAGGCTGTGAACCTGAAGCAAATTATCCACAGCACGTTTCGGGAAGCGTGGAGAGTTGGGCGATATTAAGTTAGTGGTTGAGGCTTCCATAATGCTTACTCGCCTTACCCACGGACCTTGGGAGTAACAACGGAGCAGCTTTGCAATCAATTCTAGTCAGTTATTTACAGGGTCTAGTAACTTCATTAACTGCTCCATGGACATGGTTCTCAAGAGTACAGGGGTAATACAGGGAACACCCGATGAACGATTAGCGAGATAATTCCTCCCTGTTCAGGTTTTGGAATCTGGACATTTTCTTCGGATCAATCGCCCTCGATTTTATTGTCTAACTATGGGAAACAATGGTCGAGTTAAGGTGGCTTTCTAATTGCTATTACCGAAATATGCAAAAACTAGAGTTTTCAACTCAGGTTGGCGCGCCAAGCGTGGACACTCATGCCGAATCTTCGCAACTTCTTGAAAATAGCGCGGATGTTGTGCGGGTTTGCGAAGGAGCGCTCAGGCTGCACTCGCGCTTCAATGCATTGTTAGTTGGATTTGGGATTCTTGAAACCGCAAAACATGCCGCCGAGTCCACGAGGTCCGCTCAGAACGTGGCAGAAAATGTTTCCCTGCAAAGCTTTAAGGAGGGTGAGTGAATCATTTAAATTTTAGTGCTGTGCCGTTAGTGCAGGCCAATCTTTGCTTGGACTGCGAAGCTATTACTGCCGCAAACACAAATTGCCTCGCATGTGGTTCGCGGGCACTATTAAACGTCGCGCGTGTTTTAAGTCAGCCCTCCTCAGACGCGCGGCGAGCGGGTAATCCCATTCCTATTTCCATGGCCGTTCGGCATAGAAGCCGTTCTCGGCTCGGATCGAATATCGACCGCCCGAGGGCGAGAGAGAATGAATTGCTGCGCCTTCCATTCCGCATGTCGGAGAACCGAGCGTGAGCTCACAAAATTTTTCGTTTCGACTGATCACCCCCAACAACGGGCCTGGTGGACGCCCTCGTTCCACTGGGCCCGCTATGCGAGGTGGATCAAATGTCGTCGCTTAGGCTGTTAGTGGTTGAAGACGACGCGCTAAGTCTGGAGCTTATGGAGGAGGTACTCACTTCTCTTAAGGCGCAGGTATCGCCTGTGAACGAGGCGCGGAAGGCGGCTGCGGTAGTAAATCAGGAGAAATTTGACGGAATTTTTCTCGATCTCGAAATGCCCACCATGCACGGCTTAGAGTTAGCAAAGCACATCCGCCAGTCATCATGGAATCGAACGACTCCCATCGTTGTGGTAACGGGAAGCGACGAAAAAGCTACGATGCAGCAGGCCTTTGCCACTGGAGCGACATTTTTTCTGCAAAAGCCGATCGACCGTCAGAAATTAAGCGGCTTATATCGAGCGGCGCGAGGTTCGTTTCTGGAAAATCGCCGGCGCACCGTGCGCGTTCCTTTGCGGACGGAAGTGATTCTTAGCGATGGTCCGAAGACTATCCGTGGCATGACCTGGAACCTGAGCCAGGGCGGCATTCTGATTGATACTACCGCCAGTCTGAAAGCCGGCGACCCAGTGCGATTATCGTTGCGGCTGCCTGCTTCGGGCGAGCAAATTGATGCGATGGGAAGCGTCGTCTGGACCTCATCCACTCGCCAGGGAATCCGGTTTACCAAGGTCGGCGATGAAAGCCTGCGCGCCATTCGAAACTTCATCGAACAAGTCGAACAGCCTGATCGTTTGTGAAAGCTGTCATTTCTTTTGCCTGCGCGAGTGGCTTACAGTTTGTAATGAACTTTCCCCGCATCCGCGCCGCAAGCTGAGCAGCCGATCCATTTCCGCGAACAGCAAGCGGCCATCCACCGGCTTCGATAAATAGCCGTCGAAGCCCGCATCCAAGCCCTTTTCCCGATCTCCCCGCATTGCATAAGCTGTGACCGCCAGTACCGGAAGATCGGCCAGTTGCGGATCCTGCCGAACTCTTTGAATGACGCCGAACCCATCCAGCTTCGGCATGCCGATATCGAGCAGTACAATATCGGGGCGCTTTTGAGCCAGCCGCTCCAGCGCTTGCTCGCCGTCCCAGGCCTCGTCCACTTCGCAACCCTGAGATTCGAGCAGCTCACGAAGAAGTTCGCGGTTCACGGCGCTATCTTCTGCCATAAGAACTTTGATCATGGTTCGTCCTTACTTAGCCGCAAGTGCACTCAACTTACAAGATTGGGATCGTTCACGTTTTCTGCGACCGCGATGGCGAACACCCTGGCCGCTGCTGCAGCTTTCGGCAGAGAAAAAGTAAAACGGCTGCCCATGCCCGGCTCGCTCTCCACCCAGATTTTGCCTTGCTGTTGCTCGACCAACCCCTTGGTAATAGCCAGCCCCAACCCAGCACCTTCTCGAACGGATGCCGAGCCGTCTTCTACCTGCCGGAATTCCTTAAAAATCATTTCGCGATTTTCCGGAGAAATACCGATGCCCGTGTCCCTTACCGAGGTGCAAATGGAGCCGCCGTATTCATAACAACTCACTTCCACCGTGCCATTCTCCGGGGTAAATTTGAGTGCATTACTCAGCAAGTTATAGAGGACTTGCTTGAGGCGAACACGGTCGGCAAAGACATGGCCGCTGCTTTTCAGCTTTTGTTGAATTTGAATATTTTTGGCCATTGCAATCGGTCGGATGGTTGAGAGAACCTCCGGCAAAACGCTGTCGATATGAAATTCTTCGCAATGCAATTCGAGCTGGCCGGTTTCTATTCGCGATAGATCGAGAATGTCTTTGATTAACTGGAGCAAATGGCCAGAAGCCTGCTTAATGTGATTCACAAAGCGTTTCTGCTTGGGATTCAAGGAACCGGGCAATTCGTCCGCCAGCAAATCGGAAAATCCGACAATCGCATTCAACGGAGTACGCAGATCGTGGCTCATGCCGGCCAGGAACCTGCTTTTTAGCTGCGTCGCGCGCTCAACCTCACGATTGCGCAGCTCGAGTTCGTGATTGGCCGCTTCCAGGGTTTTGATGAATTTATGCCGCTCCTGTTCGGCCCGCTGGCGTTCTGTAATATCGCGGGCTACCGCATAGATCACGCGCTGCCGCGGAGACGACACCGCATTCCACAAAAACCATTTATAGGAGCCGTCTTTGCACAAGTAGCGATTTTCAAAAGCCAAAGTAATCTCGCCATTTTGCAAGCGGGAAACTTCGGCTTCCGTGGAGAGGCGGTCCTCGGGATGAATAAAATCGATGCGGGGCTTGGCCATAAGCTCTTCCATGCTGAAACCCAGAATCTTCTGCCAGCTAGGATTCAGACTTTTGAAGAACCCATCGAACCCGATGATGCAAAACATGTCGACCGACATTTCGATGAATCGATTGCCAGCTTCCAGGCGGGAGTAAAGCGATCCGGCAAGCGCGCACAGTCCTAAACCAAGAGCCAGAAATATAAGCGCAACGGACCATACTTTCAGTTCAATCGCCCAAGCACAAAGTGCAATAGGCGCAATCAATAACAACGTGAAAAGCCCATAGAGCGGAAGACCACCTTTTGACGCCCAACTGCCAATATTGCTTTTTGCTTCGACTCGTTGCAGTGCCTGTCCCATATGAAGTGCGCCGACATTAAAAATGACACGATTGATATTTCCAAGCTAGTTACACAAGTTGCGCTCGTAAGCAACCATCCCGTTACGTCACATCAAAATGAAGATCAACGTTACTAACGTTATCTGTAACTAAGTTACTGATCCCATTTAGCGTCTAAACTAATTAGGAGCCACTCATCCTTGAGCGGCTTCGTAAACGCGCAGAACCAAAATTGAAGGACATAGACCCTTAACGGCCATTACCCCGCATATGCCAAAAAAACGGATCATTGTCGGTGAAGACGACCAGGCGATTCGCGGCGCTCTCGTTGAATTTTTGGAATCACTCGATTACGAGGTAGTTGAGGCCGCGAGCTGCGCGGCCATTCGAGAAGCCTTTCGCGAGTCTTCTCCCGATGCCGCGGTGCTGGATTACTCGCTTCCCGACGGAACAGCCCTCGATCTTCTGCCCCACCTGAAGCAATCTCATCCCTCCGTGCCCCTGATTCTTCTTACGGGCAATGCCACCGTCCAACTGGCTGTGCGCGCAATCAAAGAAGGGGCTGAGCAATTTCTGACCAAGCCGGTAGAAATGTCGGCAATTGCAGTAGTTCTCGAACGGGCGCTGAAAAATCAACGCAATCAGCAAAAACAGTTGGCTGGAAGGGCGCGCGAAAAGCGGGAGAGCGTAAATCCCTTTCTTGGAACGAGTGCTGCAATCCGGGAGTTGGCGGAGCAGGCGGAACGGTTATCCGCAAGCCATTGCACTGTGCTGATTGCGGGAGAAACAGGTTCAGGCAAGGGTGTGCTCGCGAAATGGCTGCACGATCAAAGCCAGCGGTCGGAGGAAGCCTTTGTAGATTTAAATTGTGCCGGCCTTGGGCGAGAGCTTCTGGAATCGGAGTTATTCGGTCATGAGGCGGGAGCATTTACCGGCGCCGTTCAGCGAAAACTGGGCTTGTTTGAAGTCGCGCAGCGGGGCACGGTGTTTCTTGACGAAATCGGAGATATGGATCTCCAGGTGCAACCGAAGTTGCTGAAAGTTCTTGAAGAGAAGCGGTTCCGAAGGCTTGGCGACGTGCAGGAACGCCAATTGGATGTGCGCCTGATTGCGGCCAGCCACGAGAATCTGGCAGAACAGGTTCGCAAGAAGAAGTTTCGCAGCGACTTATACTTTCGCGTGAGTACGGTGACGATTCGTGTGCCGGCTCTTCGGGAAAGGCTCGAGGATATTCCAATCCTGGCCAGCCAGTTCTTCGAACGCGTTGCCATGGATTTGGGGCGCCAGCATCTGACAATTTCCGATCAAACCATGGAAACCCTCGCGGGATATTCCTGGCCCGGCAATATTCGGGAATTGAAAAATGTGATTGAAAGGGCAGTACTGCTATCCGCGGGCGAAACCATACGTCCCCGTGATTTGCATCTGGAGTTCAAAGAACAGGCTGCGATGGAGAATGGACCCGAACTTACGCTAAGCGAGGTTCAGCGCCAGCACATACAAAAAACGCTCGAAGCGGAACGCGGCAATGTAGCGCGGGCAGCCTCGCGTTTAGGTGTGACACGCAGCACGCTGTACAACAAAATGAAGACATTCGCCATTAGCGCCGGCAAGAGCTAGCCTTACGCTGTCGGCGCACGCGTTTAAGTGTAAAACGATTGCCCCACGGCCATGCTAAAGGTCATGGTACGGCCTTCAAACTGCCGATCATCACGAGTTTCGCTAGCTGGATTAAGCTGCGTGCCGGCCACCGGCAAAGCCTTTACATGCCCAAGCCTTTGCAATTCTTCCAACGGCATTGCCGGGCAAAGAATGTTCGCCTGCACAAGGTCCACTCCTAGCTCAGTTACTCGCGATAAATCTTCCTCCGATGCTACGGCTTCTGCGACCACGGCACTTTCCAGCCTGGCAGCAAGTGCCACCAGAGATTCGACAACCGCGCGGCGCTTCGGATCTTTCGTGATGTCTCGAACGAAATACGCATCTAACTTGAAGTATTCGGGATCGCAATCCAGCATCATGCGGTAATTGGACTGGCCAAGACCCACGTCATCCAACGCAAGGCGAACTCCCCAATCCCGCAGTTGAGAGAGGCTTTTGCCCAGTTGTACGGCATCGTAACTGGGGGCGTGTTCCACAATCTCGATCGTAAAGCGGTCAAGCTTGAGCGCACGCTTGCGCATGCACCGGTGGAAAAACTCTAAAAATGTGGACCCCTGGCCCAGCGTTGATGCGTGAACATTGACGTTGACGCGCACATCGGCTGGAAGCCGCAGGACCGTATCGCACACGGCGGTAAGGCAGCTTTGGTCCATGGCAACTTCCGCCTTTTTGCGCCGCACATAGTCGAACAGAATGTCGGCCCTGGCGAAATTCGTCCCGCGGGGACCGCGAATGAGCGCCTCGACACTGTCGACACGCCTTTCCCCATTCTGCAGGTGAAAAATTGGTTGGAAGCGGACCGATAGAGCGCCCGGTTCAAGAATCGCGTCCAAAAGAGATTTTGTCATGCGTTCGCTCCTATCAACATATCCACGGCCGCTCCCAGCTCTTTCAGCCGAGTCGGCTTGCGCAGGAAGGCATCCGCACCGGAAGTCGATGCCTCTGACTTCAACTCTGGCCAGCAATACGCGGTCAGAACAATCACGCGCGTGGGCAATGCCTGCTCCTTAACATGCTTGATGATTTCCAGTCCGCCGAAGGCGAGTTTGCTGAGCCGCAGATCGGTAACAATCACTGAATACGGAAGGTAAGACATAAGACTTTGCGCTTCCTCCAACTCACGCGCGCAGTCTACTTCATATCCGCCTTCAGAAAGATAGTCCCGGCAGGCTTCCAGCAGTTGTTCGTCGTCGTCGATGATCAAGACTCTTTTTGCCATGCCTGAGATATGGCACGCAAGCAGCCATTTCTGACTCGGCGAAGCCGTTGATAATAAGTGCCGTAACCACCAGTAACCATGGCGATAAGTTCGATAACCGGGCACATTTTTTGGAAAGTAAACAAATCGAGCGCTCGATGCAGGCTCTTCATTCAAGTCTCGCGTAAGTAATCGGTCGCAGTTAGTAGAGGTTCATTACTGGCGTAATTTGAAGGCTGTTATCTGGCACGGATATCGTTAAGGAACCAGGGTCCAAAACAGGAATTACAGTCTGGAGCGAACTTGCATGGCCGATTTATCCATTGCCAAACCTCTCGGCGCTAATGCGGAGTCGCGCCTCGACCTGCGGACTTTGTTGCTCGCGCAGAAGACCGAAGTGATGGGCGAGCTTACCCGGGCCGTCGGCAACCAATTCAACAACACCATGATGGGCATCACGAGCTATGCCGAACTCGTGCTCAAAAAACTTCCACCCACCGAGAAGCGTAATTTAGAACAAGTACTGAACAGTGCGACCATCGCAACCAGCCTGGTCCAAAGGCTCCTGAGCATAAGCCGCAACCTGCCGGCATCGCGCCAGAATATCGATCTGAATGCGGTTGTGACCGGAATTGGTCCCTTGCTCGAACAACTGGCCGGAGAAAATGTTTCGATTGTCTATGATCTCGCATCAGACGCCACGATCGTCTGCGTCGATCCATCGCAACTTGAGCAAATAGCACTGAGTCTGGTTATCAATGCGCGCGATGCAATGGTCAAAGGCGGCACGATAACCCTGCGAACGAAACCTGCGAACTTAAGCGTGGATACATCTGTTGAAGCCGGGCAACTGGACGAATATGTAATGTTCGCAGTGGATGACACGGGCGTCGCACGCTCGACCGAGATGCCTGATCTTCATTCGTCTTTCGATCAAGATGCGCGAATCAGTCTTTCTCTTGCGGCAGTTCGCGCGGTAGTGAAGAATTCGGAAGGAGTCATTCGTTTTTCCAGTGAGCCGGAAAAGGGCAGCAGTTTCAAAATTTATTTCCCGGCGGTGCAATCGAACGCTGCCGTGCAACATGAGCGAAACGCTCCACGAAACGTGCCGGTTGCGAGGACCATTCTGGTTGTCGAAGATGATGACGCCGTCCGCGTGCCGACTGCCGAGCTTCTCAAAATGGAAGGTTTCAAAGTTTTGCAAGCCAGAACCGGCGCGGAAGCAATCCATGTGGTGTTGCAAAATCGTTCCTGCCTCGACATCCTGGTTACCGATGTGGTAATGCCGAAGATGACTGGCCATCAGGTCGCCGAGAAACTGTTGGAGTTGAATCCGGATCTGAAAGTCCTATATATGTCCGGCGAAGACGTCAAGGGCGTTGACTCTCATGAGGCAAAGGGCGTTCTGCGCAAACCATTCCGCCTCGACACCCTGAAGGATAAAATTCACGAATTATTAGGCGAATAGAACCCGGGCCTAGGAAACACAAATAAAGTTGGGATTTCTTTGCGAGGTTATCTCCGTTGAACTTGCCATGACCGCAAACCCAGACTCACTAGATCTTTCGCAACTACGACGAGAGCTACAAGCAAGTGAGGGGCGTCGGCACGCGCTGATGGGGGTTGCTCTCGATTGCATCCTCTGCGCGGACGAACAGGCAACTATTACCGATTTCAATCCCGCCGCGGAGCGCACGTTTCGTATCGCGAAAGCCGACGCTCTCGGTAAAGATCTGGTAGATACAATCCTGCCCCTTTCATTACGCAATCGCTTGCGTCACGAATTGTTTACGCCGGTGACAGGCGACATCGACGTGGTGGGCAATCGGCGTGAAACGCGGTGTATGCGGTCCGATGGCAGTCACTTTCCAGCGGAAATCACTGTCACGCAAGTCACCATCGAGAACCAAACTTCTTATGCGGTTTACGTGCGTGACATTACCGCGCGTCGCATGGCCGAAGAAGAACTGGTGCGGTTGGCGTCGATTGTCGAATGCTCTCGGGACGCCATATTCAGTGTGGACCTGTCCGGCCATATCATCAGTTGGAACAAAGGCGCGGAGTTGATCTATGGCTATTCCAGAGCGGAAGCGCTGACCCGCGACGTTTTCAGCCTCGTTCCGCCCGAGCACATTGCCGAATCCCGCAAGGTCCTGGGGGAATTGCAAACCGGCTGCTCCGTGGAAAATTTTGAAACCATAAGAATAGCCAAGAGCGGAAGACGGATTGAGGTTTCCCAGACGATCTCGCCCGTTCTCGATTCAGACGGCACAGTAATCGGCGCATCGACGATTGCGCGCGATGTTACGGCACAGAAGCGGGCGGAAGAAGCGCTCCGTAAAGCCAACGAGACGAGCATCTACGCATCACCTATACCTATCATTGCGGCGGATACGGACCGGCGCGTCACTATGTGGAATCCTGCTGCGGAAGCACTGTTTGGGTGGAGCGAACACGAAGTCATAGGCAAAGCGAATCCATGCATCCCACGAGAAGAATTTCTGGAGGCAGCTCACCTACATCGCGACTTGCTGGCAGGACAAATCCTGACCGGCCGCGAAGTGCAACGCCAAAAGCGCGACGGCACCAAAGTGACGGTAAATATGTCAGCTGCCCCCATTAGAGGCGCAAACCGCAAGGTCAAAGGAATCATCGGATTCTTGACGGATATTACAGAACAAAAAGTTGCCCAGGAAACCCTGCGCCGGACCGAGGAAAAATATCGCACAATTTTTGAAAACGCGGTCGAAGGTATTTATCAAACGACTCCCGAGGGCAGATACATATCGGCCAATCCCGCGCTGGTACGCATGCTCGGGTTCGATTCCGAAGAAGAATTAATCAATACTCGCACGGACATCCGATCGCAGGAATATGTCAATCCGGAAGTGCGCGATGACTTTGTCAAGGCGATGAACGAGCATGGCTTCGTGCAGAAATTCGAATATCAGGCCTACAGGAAAGATGAAAAGATTATTTGGATGTCCGAGAACGCGAGGGCTGTTCTGAGCCCGCAAGGAACCATCCATCATTTCGAGGGAACGGTACAGGACATTACGCACCATCGAGAACTCGAACAACAACTACAGCAAATGCAAAAAATCGAGGCCATTGGGCGGCTTGCCGGAGGCGTGGCCCATGACTTCAATAATATTTTGATGGCTATCAGCAGCTATGCCGAACTGCTGGATAGAAAGCTCACCGACGATGCCCTGCGACGTTATGCAAATGAAATCGTGAAGGCCACGGATCGAGGATCGTCGCTCACGCAGAGCCTGCTTACGTTCAGCAGAAAGCAGGTTTTCGCACCGAAGACTCTTGATTTGAATTCCCTTATTAGCGAGCAGCTGAAAATGTTGAAGCGCCTGATTCCCGAGGATATTGAAGTGAAATTTATTCCGGGCGCTGAAATTGAGTGCGTGAAAGCGGATCCCACCCAGTTGGAACAAGTGGTGATGAACCTGGTGATCAATGCCCGGGATGCGATGCCGGATGGCGGACGGCTGGTAATTGAAACTTCAAACGCTCAGCTGGACGATTCTTTTCCCGCATCGTCCAACGAAGATGGGGCCGGGCAGTACGTTTTCTTGGCCGTAAGCGACAACGGTTGCGGCATGGATGCAGAAATAAAGTCTCACATTTTCGAACCCTTCTTTACGACCAAGGAGCAGGGTAAAGGCACCGGCCTGGGGCTCTCCACCGTGTTTGGAATCGTGAAACAAAGCGGCGGCCAGATCTTCGTAAACAGCGAACCCTTCATAGGCACAACTTTCAAAGTGTTTTTCCCGGCGGCAGAGGCGAAGGTTCAGGCAGCAATAAAGGAAGATAAGGAATTGCCGGTTGCGGGTACGGGGACGATTCTTCTCGTGGAAGACGAAAATGGGGTGCGCGAGGCCGCAGCAGAATATCTTTCGGCAAGCGGCTACACCGTTCTCATGGCAAATTGCGGGGCTGAGGCGCTTCAAATAGCGGAGGAGCCCGATCGCATCATCGATGTGCTTCTTACCGACTTAGTGATGCCTCAGATGAGCGGGCGCGAGCTTGCGGAAAAAGTTTCGAAAATGCGCCCTGAAATCTGCATCATATTCATGTCGGGGTATTCGAAAAACCTTCTTTCCACCCAGCAAATTATGGATCCCAGGCACATTCTTCTCCAGAAGCCGTTCCGTCTTGCCTCTCTCGGCCGTTGTGTACGCGAGGCGCTTTCTGCGAACCGGAAAGCCGCGGCTGTTGGAAATTAAGGTCCCGCCAACCGCTCATCAACGATGTGCTACGCGTGCGATAATCTCTATTCGAGCGTAGCTGCTGTTCGTAAACAAATTTCCCTGATTTCATCCGAAGCAGGAACACATGCACAATCCATTCATGGCTCGCGCCATTCAGCTCTCGATAGAGAATGTGCAGTCGGGGCGCGGAGGGCCTTTCGGTGCGGTTATTGTGAAAGATGGCTCGATCATCGCCGAAGGTACGAATCAGGTCACATCGGCAAACGATCCGACGGCGCACGCCGAAGTGTTGGCTATTCGGGAAGCCTGCAAAACACTGCGCGCTATTGATCTAACAAGTTGCGAAATCTATACATCTTGCGAGCCGTGCCCTATGTGCCTGGGAGCTATTTATTGGGCGCATCTGTCGAGGGTCTATTATGCCAATACGGATGTGGACGCAGCGAAAATTGGATTTGACGATTCGCGCATCTACGGCGAGTTCGCTCAGCCACGTTCCAACCGCAAGATACCGATGATCCAGGTAATGCACGACGAGGCGCTGGCGGGGTTCCGCGCGTGGCAGGAAAAACCTGACAAAATTACGTATTAGGGCAAATCTGAACACATGTTCCAAGGTGGGCGTGCATTTTCCACCCGCTTTCCGCTAAAGTATTGAGTTCCCATGCTTGATCTTAATTTTGTTCGTGACAATTTACCGCAGGTAGAGGAAATGCTGCGCCAGCGCGGCGCGGACCCGGCTTCCGTGCTCAAAGATTTCCACGAGGTCGACACACAACGGCGGCAAGCTATCACGGAAGCTGAGACTATGAAGGCGCGACGCAATAAGGCTTCGGAAGACATTGCCAAGCTGAAAAAAGCATGGCAGGATGCGACCGCTGCCATTGCCGAGACGAAGGATTTGCGGGAGCAAATCCAGGATCGAGAGACGATTGCCGCCGATCTCGATGCACGATTACAGGATATTCTTTCCGGTATTCCCAACATTCCGCACGAGAGCGTTCCGATCGGCCATAGCGCCGATGAAAACGTGGAAGTCCGCCGCTGGGGCGCGCCACCGAAGTTTGACTTTACACCCAAGTCCCATTGGGATCTGGGCGTTGAGTTGGGCGTTCTTGACCTGGAACGCGCGGTGAAGCTTACCGGGGCTCGTTTCGCTGTTTATTGGGATTTGGGCGCGAAGCTGGAGCGCGCGCTGGCAAATTTCATGCTCGATCTGCACACGCGCGAGCACGGATATACCGAGGTTCTGCCGCCTTATCTGGTTAATTCAGAATCGATGTATGGCACGGGGCAGCTGCCCAAGTTTGCCACTGACTTGTTTCGGGTGCCGCACGGAGAAAAAGATCTCTGGCTGATTCCTACGGCGGAAGTGCCGGTTACAAATCTTTTCCGTGATGAGATTCTCGATGCCGCGCGCTTGCCGATTTCACTGACTGCTTATACCCCTTGCTTTAGGAGTGAGGCTGGGTCGTACGGTAAAGATGTGCGCGGCATCATCCGGCAGCATCAGTTTCAGAAGGTGGAGCTGGTAAAGTTCGCGCATCCCGACCACTCTTACGAAGAACACGACAAGCTCACGCGCAACGCCGAGACGATACTGCAAAAACTTGGACTGCACTATCGCGTTATGACATTATGTACGGGCGATATGGGCCCCTCTTCGGCGAAGACGTATGACATCGAGGTCTGGCTGCCGGGACAGCAATTGTTTCGCGAAATTTCTTCCTGCTCGAATTTTGAGGCGTATCAGGCGCGGCGTGCCAATATTCGTTATCGCCCGGAGGGCAAGAACAAGACTGAGTTCGTGCATACGCTGAACGGCAGCGGCTTAGCCGTGGGCCGTACCTGGGTTGCGATTGTGGAAAATTATCAGCAGGCCGATGGGAGCGTCGTAATTCCCGAGGCGCTGCGACCGTATATTGGGGCGGAGAGAATCACGCCCAAGAGCTTTTAGCTCTTGGCCTTTGGCTAGAAGCCTAAAGCCGAGGGCCAAAAACTGCACACCCGTTGCCAAGAAAGGCGTCGGTCACTAGACTTGCACAGTGTGGAAATCAGTAGCGCCCCGGGTGCGCCTCCACTTCCGATGAAAGGCGCGTTGCGCACAATCCGCAGTTATATTCTGTGGCAGCATGAGCGTGGCACATTGCACTACGACATCATGGTCACGTTGATCCTGATTTTTATCTTCGCCTCACCCTTCTGGATCAACTTCAACGACAAACCTGCTCTCCACAATCTGCATCCCACTGATGTCGTCGTAACGACCGATGCGCAAGGCGGGCTGGTTTATGAGATTCCGGCCGGCACGATTTCACCGGGAGACGATGCGGCGATGCGCAATCAGTTGATGCGCGTGATCGAACCTATTTCGGGCGCAGTTCAGATTGTGAAGTATGAAGGTGTTCCCGATCGCAGCGGCAAAGTGCAGAGTTACCGGATTTGGGTGAAGAGAAAACAGTGAGGCGATTTTTCTTGCTTACTATCGGAATGCTCTGGCTGATGCTGCATTCTCTCGCGGTAGCGCAGGAAAAACCAACTCTCGATAGTGTGCTTAAGAAAATGGATGACGCTTCCGCTCACTTCCAGGCCGCGCAGGCCGATTTCGTTTTCGACCAATATCAAAAGGTAGTGGACGAGCACGACACGCAGAAAGGCACAGTCTATTACCGCCGGGCGGGACAGCAGATCGAGATGATGGCCGACTTCAAAGAGCCCGAGCAGAAGTTCGTGCTCTACAAAGACGGCAAGCTGCAGATTTACGAACCGAAGATCGAACAGGTGATGCAGTATTCGGCGGGTGCGAATCGCGATCAGGTAGAAAGTTTTCTTGTTCTGGGATTCGGCGGCAGTGGGCAGGATTTAAAGAAATCCTTCGACGTCACATTTCAGGGTGAAGAGACGGTCGACAACATTCCCACCGCGATGCTGCAACTCATTCCCAAAAGCGAAAAGACGCGCGGCAATTTCCCGCGGATTATTTTGTGGATCGACCTCAGCAACGGCATTTCGGTACAACAAAAACTGGTGCAGACGCAGGGCGACTACCGTGTGGCCAAGTACTCGGCAGTCAATTTACATCCCAAAATTGGCAACGATGTATTTCGCTTGAAGACCAGCGGCAAGACGCAATTTGTCTCGCCCCGTGGCTAAGTAATTGAAATTGCAGGGAAAGAATGTTGTTCTGAAAAATGCACTGCGGGCGCTATACTGCCCTAGAGACTTTTGTCTTTGAGCTTACGCATGGCCAAAGTGTTCACCATTCCAGTCCCCCCCAAGTTGGGCCGCGCTACTAAAAGAGAAGGCATGTCCGATCCACGTTACGTAGATGGGCAACGGCTGCTCGTAGAAGCCATGCGATACCTCGCGCAAAGCGATCCAGTCGTAAACCGCCCCGCGATCGAACTGATCTCCGAGCACGTCCGCACCCGCTTCCGCATGAGCGACTCGCCCTTGTCGTAGCCTTCAGCGCCGTTATCTTCAATCTTTTTAAATCTTTAAATCTTTAGAAAACATACCGCAGCATAAATTCCATCACGCGCGGATTGGAAAGCGTGGAGCTGAAGTTTCCAAAGCTGCTGCTGGCGGAAAGCTGATCGTTGCCGTTTAACTGCATGGTTCCTACGTCGAAGCGCACGCTGTTGGTCATGTTGTACATCGACCAACTGAATTTCACTAACTGGCTCTCCCTAATGGGCCAGCTTTTCGACACGGTCGTATCGATATCGAACGTCCCGGGGCCACGCAGGCCATTCCTTAAGCCTCCTTCTCCGGGGTATGCAGGGCGGAAAAGATTGATCGCCGCGTTGGGGTTCGTGGGATCCGTGATTCCGGGATCCTTGAACACATTCGGGCCCGTGCCACCTGTGGCTTGATCCACGATAAAGCCGCCGGTCTTGGGGCGCGCATTGCTGATTGGAACAGCGGGCGTCTCCAGATCGTAATTGGTTGCCCACTCGGGGCTAATCAAGGTGAATGGATAGCCCGTGGACCAGCGCCAGAGACCAGATACAGTCCAGCCTCCGATAACAGAGTTGGCAATGCGATTCATGCCGCTGCCGAAGTGTTTGCCGCGACCAAAGGGAAGTTCATAGACCCAGTTCGCATTGACGATGTGGGTAGTATCGAAGTCGGAGAGGGCACGGTTCTGCTGCGGTAACCAGGAGTTGATAATCTGGCTGGCAAAACCAACGCCTTCAAACGTGCTGACACGTTCGGCGTTCGAACCAACGTCGATGGATTTGGAGTAGGTGTAATTTATGTCGAATTCCAGCCCTCCCGACCTGTGACGCAAACTGAACTGGCCTGCGCTGTAGGCGCTGTTGCCGATGCTCCTCCAGGCATCCATCGAAGAAAACTGCGGAGAGTAATAGTCGTAGCCGTTGCTCAACGCCCCGTTGATGGTGGCACAGGCGGGGAAACAGGTACTCGTGATCAGGCCTGGCGCATCGGCGAGTTCCAAGGCCGTGGTTTCATTTCCCGAGAAGTTGCAGAAAAGATCGTACATCGCCTGGGTCGCGCTTACCGCGCTATTGTTCGAAAGCGGGTTTCCCAGGCAGGGTTGTGTGAATCCTGCCGGCTCGCTGGAAGTGCCAAATAGTTGATTAAAGGCAGTTCCGGCCGCTGTGGGGAATTTGTTTTCCCAGTACTTCGTGCCAATCGAGGCGGCGCTGATGTTTTGGATCGGAACCCCGGCGTAATAGTTCCGTGCTAATGCTTGCGCCGCCTGGAAGTAAGTCGTCTTGCTTGCGGGATCATATAGATTGGTCGGCTCGGCCAAATCTTCTTCCTGTAACAGACGGTGCGCAAAGCGGCCAACATAGGACGCTTCAAACACAAAATTTGAAGGCAGTTCGCGAGTAACCGAGAAATCGATCACGTGGGAATATGGAGTTTTCAGCTTGTCGTCGAGACCCCAAGTAATGGCAAAGCCACCGGGAGTAGCCGCGCCGGAAGGTGGAAATACGGGAAAAGGTCCGGTTGGAGGGGCGCCAACCAGTGGTCCTAACGCGCTGGAAGTGGGAATGTTGTAAAGACCTGAGTAGCGCGCAGATTGATCTACCGTTTGAATTCCAGCGGGATTGACTTCTGCCGTAGTTAAGCCAAACGAGCCTTCGCGATCAAAGGTGTTGGTGATTCCTTCGCCGAAGTGATCGAAGTAGATGCCGTAGCCCGCTCGAATGGAGGTCTTGCCTTGCCCGCCCCATAGGCGTCTGGACCATCCGTTCTCCGCTTTCGGGGAATACGCGAAGGCAACGCGTGGCGCTACATCTTTGTAGTCATACCCCCAATAAGGCTGCTTGCCGTTCGCCTGGCCAGAAAGCTGGAAGCCGATGGTCGGATCGTACACATTCCCCTGTGCGGCTGCCGCTGCTCGTTGATTAAACCAATCATGCAGGCTGATGGTGGGCGCGACCTGGGTACCAGTGGTTTCATATGGCGGCTGCAAGATCGAATAACGCAAGCCATAAGTGAATGTAAGGTTGGGCTTCATCCGCCACTGGTCTTGGCCGTAGAACTCGTATTCATGATCGCGGAAATGACGCGGCACCGTTTGACCTTGAGGAATCACGTTTAGATTCTTGTTTAACTCGTAGTTGGCGTTCACCTGAGTAATGATTCCGGCCAGGGCGGCCATCGCGAAGTCGTAGCTGGCGCTGAAATCCGGGTCCACCGCAGGGAAATACTCCTGATTGGTGACGGGATTAATGGCCCCGGGATCCAAGCTGCTGCCCGTGTTTGAGATGCCGGAAAAATTCAGCCAGTAGACATTCGTCAATGCGCCGAAAAAATTCTGCTCATTCGACTCGCGCAGATTGTCGATTTGCCGGTAGTTCCCCCCGAATTCGAAGGTATGGCTGCCATGGACTTTTGTCACGTCATCGATAAAGTTTTTCACCGGGACGTGCGTATTGATGGTGGGGGTGAACGCGTTGATGTTATCCATGCCGCGGAAGTTGACGAAAGGTTCGGTTTGCAGGCCCTCAATATTGATGAGCTGGCTGATATAACCGAAGTGGAAATTGTTGATCAGTGTGCTGCTGAAAGTTGCGGTATATCCCACTGTAATGCCCTTGTTATTGTCGTGTTCGGTTTGGCCTTCGGGCTGTCCGGGAAATTGCTCGCCTCCGTCGCTGGTAATTGTTGCGGACGAACTGCGCTCGGCTTGCCGCTCGTTATCCATGATGCCTTTAAGAAATAAGCGGTGGTTGCCATCTTTGGTCAAGTTGTAATCGAGTTTGAAGACGTAGTCATCTAGACTTGCAGGAAGAGGAGATGGAAACGTGTAACCCTGATAATCAAGACCGTCTCCCACGGTGGTGGTGTTGGGAAGGGGATACTGGTTAAACAATGCCGACGGATTGGCGCCGTTTATATTGGCCAAGAGTGGGTTGGCACCGGGGCCAAGAGGGCAGGTTCCGAAACCAGTGCAGTTAGGGTCTATGCTGGCGATCTGGGCTGCGGAAAGAGTATTTATCCCGCTGGCCGGGCAAGTGGGATCCTGATAGCAAAAATAGCTGATGCTTCCAGTTCGCAGTGCTGCGCTGGGAACGATGCGCGTTACCTGCAAATCCTCACGCTTGCGCTGACCCTCATAGGCGCCAAAGAAAAACATGCGGTCTTTGATAATCGGCCCACCAACGTTCGCTCCGAATGTGTTGCGCAATAAGAATGGCGCTGTATTGGGCTGGTTCGTTTCTATTTGAGAAGCCTTATTGAACCAGTCGTTTGCCGCAGTGAAATTGGGCCGGTTGTAAATATAGAGCGAGCCATGGAAGTGGTTCGTACCGCTCTTCGTCACCTCGGAAACCTGTCCGCCGGAAGAGCGACCGGTATCGGCGTCGGAATTGCTGGTGGTTACCTTCAACTCTTCGAGCGAGTCAAGCGGCGCGCGAATGGCACCCGTGAATGCTGTACCAAGAAGTTCATCGTTATTGTCGACGCCGTCGAGAGTGATGTTGGTCTGGTCGCTACGAGCTCCATTTACGGCTCCGGCACGGCTATCCGATGCGCTGGAGATATGCGTACTGTTGCCGGTAAAGACGACTCCCGTTTGCAGGCTGAGAATGCCGGCTGGATCGCGCCCTTCGAAGGGAAGATCGGCAATCTGGTCCGCGCCAAAAGCGTGGCCCATACTCGCGTCCTGAGTATTCACCAGCGGCGCGGAGCTGCTCACTTCAACCGTGACGGTTCCACCAGTCACCTCCATGTTCACATTAAGTGTCGCAGGAGTGGCAACCTGGAGTTCTAAGCCACTCTGCTTCATGGTGGCGAACCCCTGGGAATTTACGGTCAAGTCATACTTCGCCGGAGGCAACTCGAGAAATTGATAGCTGCCCTGGCTGTCGCTCTTAGTGGTGCGGCTGAACCCCGTGGCCGGATTAACGATGGTAACCATTGCGCCGGCAACTACAGCACCCTTAGCGTCATAGACGGTGCCGTGCAGTGAAGTGGTGGCAGTCTGCGCGAGCAGCAAAACGCTGGGAACGAGTAAGACTGCAACCGATAGGGCGATGACACGTAAGCCAGAACGCATGGGAAGCTCCTCCACCCACGGGGGCGTTACATTCGATTGTATTTGCCCAGGAAGTTAGAGATGGACTTGAGACCCTGGGAACCTGATGGGGCGTAATTGTGCAACTCCAAGGCCACAATGTGCAAGCTGAATTTTCAACGTGTTTGCGTTTGTAAAACGTTTGAATACGGCTTTTCACATATGCCGTATTAGATTTTGAAGCCTATTTATGCGGGTTTTCGATGCGTTCCATGCGATTTATCGATGAAAAGCACCACAGCAAGCACTATGACCACGGGATAGCATTCCAGCGTATATCGTGGTTCAGGATTCTCCAACGTGCCGAGGAACAAAGAGCGCAGCATAAAAAAAGAAACGAATAAGCCAGCGGCAGGAAATGTTCGAGTGCGCAACAACCCGAAGACTGCTGCTACGACATATGCCAAATTCACCACGCCAAAGATGATGCTGATTGCAAGCCAACCATTCTCATCGTTGAACTCCCACCAGCGCGGATCGGAGGGCAGCAGTTCGGTTCGCGGGCGCAGCCACATGTCGGCAATGCGCTCAACGGGAAGCCAGACGTAATAGCGCAACGGTGCGGCGTGAATGCGCGCCGCCGTCAACGCCGCAAAACGGGCATCGAGCTCCGGTGTTACATCGTGGTCGCCGTTGTAGTCGGCGAAGAGTTGTGCGGTTTCCTGCCGTTGCGCTTCGGAGTCGAAAGCGCGGCGCGGTAAACGCGTCACATCGATGGCATCGCCGGGGACGTTCCAATAAATTTCCTGGACGGAGACATACTCTGCGATCCAGGTTTTGGTCCAGCGATTGAAGCCGGGCATCAGAGGTTCATCGGCATCGTTGGCGTAGCGTGGAGCTAGTGGCTCGAAGCGATGAAAGGTATTAAGGTTACGCAGGGTCCATGGGATGAGGGGAACGAGCGCGCTGATGATGAGAACAGTTCCGGCGCGGGCAACACGAATTAAAGGTAGGGATGTACTGCGGTGCTTTCCAAAAAACGCTCTGAGAAAAAGAATAAATAGATATCCAGCTACAGCTGCCAGCAAAATTCCGCCGTCAGGCCGTAGCAGAATGCAGGCTCCGATGGAAAATCCAGAGACCAACCAAGGCAGCATTAATCTACGGGGACCTTCGTTTTCGAACGCTGCGATGCCCCATACAGCTAAATCCAGAGCCAACGCCGTAAAGAATATCTCCAGCGTTTCGGTAAGAACTGCGGCAGAATAATTGGCAAGGAATGGGCAAAGTGCAGCGAGCATGAGCGCAGCTTTCGCCGCGCGCCCGGAAAACACCCGGCGCGCAAGATCGGCGATGACGAAACATGTACCCAGATCGAACACAACCTGAACCAACAGAACAGCGCGAAAATTGCTCCAACCGAAGATCGCGAAGATTCCGGCAAGAAACGCAGGATAGCCCGGCAGGCGGGAGAGCGTCGGCATCACGTGACCGGAATCGGTAATGCCGTACACGCCATACTGCAGCCAGTTCATGGCGATGTCGGCATAAAGGCGGGAATCATCGACAACAGCAGGAAAGTGCAGAACAAAAAGCAAGCGCAGCGCCAGCCCGGCCAAAATGGCTGCGCAGAAGAATCGAGGATCTTTACGCAACAGTTGCAGCACGCTAAAAATATAGCGCGTTGCTCAACGCTGCATCGGTAAAAGCGCACCGTAATCGACAATTATTTCTGCTGCGTACCCCGTCTAAGTTCCCTCGGAATTGACCGTCTGCCGCCTACGGCATACGATTAACGCTTAGTTCTCCATGGCTGAACCTGTCTTTTACGATCCACGGCGTGCACGCTGGAAGCGGTTTAGACGGCTCGTCGACGTTCTCGTCGCGGCTCTTTCGGCGCTTATCATTTTCTTTGCCTATACCACATTGCGTGACGAACGCCTGCCGGAGCTGCTATTTTCTCCACAAAAACGCGCCTTCAAAGCTTTAAAGGAAAATGAAAAAGACAGGGCCCGCGAGCGGCAGAAGAGGCTCGCCAGCCGTTCTCACCGCAAATCCAAGCTGCCTGGATCCGAAGTGAAGCTGAATGGGGAAGAAGGCATTCGCGCGGCGTTTTACGTTCCCTGGGATGCGGCCAGTTTTTCTTCTCTGCGCGATTTTGCCCGCCAGATCGACCTTCTCTATCCCGACTGGCTGCACGTGCTCACGCCCGATGGCCACCTGCAGGGCGTCGACGATCAAACCAACAAATTTTTTGACGTAGTGCAAAATGATCACGCGCGCTCGGTGGATGACCGCGTAATGCCGTTTCTTAAGGCGGAAGACCCCGGCATGGAAGTCTTCCCCATGATCAATAACTTCAACGGCGCCGATTGGGTGGGAGACATTACCGGTTTTCTAAACAATTCCGAAGCGCGGGCGCTTTTTCGTAAACAAGTAGGAATTTTTCTTTCGTCCGATCGCTTCCGTGGAGTGATGGTGGATTTTGAAGCGTTCCCGGAATCGGGGCAGCCGGGCTATATCGCATTGTTGAACGAACTTTCGTCGGACTTGCACGCTCGCGGAATGAAACTATACGTCAGCGTGCCGCCACACAGTAAGGACTTCGATTACGCCGCCGTCGCCGCGCCTGCGGATGGCGTGGTCATCATGAATTACGACGAGCACTATCCCGGTGGCCCTTCAGGTCCGGTCGCGTCACAGGATTGGTTCGTCGACAATTTGAAGTTTGCGTTGAAGGCGATTCCGCACGAAAAGCTGATTTGCGCGATTGCGAACTATGGCTATGACTGGGTGCAGAAACCCAAAAAGGGTAAATTGCCACCGGGTGCACATGACAGTCCGGCGAGCGCACAGGAAGCCTGGCTGGCAGCCCGCGACTCCGATGAAGACGTAACTTTCGACGACGATGCGCTGAATCCGCACTTCAGCTATTTGGACGAGCGCAGCCTTCAACATGACGTCTGGTTTCTCGATGCCGTGACTGCGCTGAACCACATGCGAGCTGCTCAAACGCTAGGCATTCAGACTTTCGCCTTGTGGCGTCTCGGGGGTGAAGATCGTTCCCTGTGGCGCGTCTGGGACGTTCCCGGCGATCCGACCGCCACCGACAAACTGCGTGACGTGCCTCCTGGCCTCGATGTGGACATGGAAGGCCAGGGGGAAATTCTGCGGATCGAGCAGCAGCCAACGCACGGCACTCGCGATTTAACCATCGATGCAAAGACGAAATTGATTACCGACGAGAATTTCCAAAATCTGCCGGAACCTTTTCGTGTGAGCCGCTTCGGCTACAGTCCGAATGAAGTTGCGTTGACCTTTGACGATGGGCCCGATCCTGAGTGGACACCGAAGATTCTCGACGTGCTCAAGCAAAAAGATGCGAAGGCCACGTTTTTCCTGATTGGCATACAGACGGATAAATTTCCCGGTCTGGCTAAGCGGATCTACAACGAAGGCCATACCATTGGCAATCACACCTTCACTCACCCCGACGTGAGCAACATCTCGTCGACTTACATGAAGGTGGAATTGAATCTTACAGAGCGGCTTTTTGCCAGCCTGATGGGGATACGAACTACACTGCTGCGACCGCCGTACGCGATTGACGAAGAACCAGACACCGCCGATCAAGTGAGGCCGCTGGAGTTCGCGCAGGACATGGGCTACATCACGGTCGGCAACCGGATCGATCCCAACGACTGGAGCGACAAACCGCGGCGGCACACCGCGGAAGAGATTTCCAGCTACGTACTGTCGCACCTGCCGCCCTGCAACGGAAGCGACCTGCGTTGCGGCAACATCGTGCTCATGCACGATGGCGGCGGTAACCGCGCTGAAACCGTGCGCGCCCTGCCCATGATCATTGACGGTATTCGCGCGCGGGGATATTCAGTTGTTCCCGTGTATCAACTATTCAACAAGACTCGCGCTGATGTGATGGCACCTTTGAGCACTCCGCAGCGTTGGGCTGCACGCCTGGATGGACTGGGCTTTTGGTTGTTTGAAGCTGGCATCATCGCGATTACCTGGATATTTTTCCTCGGCGATCTGCTCATGACCGGGCGGTTGATTTTTATCGGTGCAGCAGCCGTCTACGATCGGGTGCAGGAGAAAATTTTCGGCAAGCCGGCAGAGGTAGCATCGTACAAGCCGAAGGTCGCAGTTTTTATTCCTGCGTACAACGAAGAGAAAGTGATTGTGCGCACGATTCGCGCGGCCCTCAACTCCGACTACCCGAATTTGCGGGTGATTGTTATCGATGACGGCTCCAAAGATCGCACCCTGGAAGTAGCGACGGCAGCATTCATAAAGGAAGAGAGAGCCGGGCGGGTACTCATTCTTACCAAGCCAAATGCGGGCAAGGCCGAGGCTTTGAATTACGGCATCGAGCATATAGAAGACGCCGAACTTTTTGTGGGCATCGATGCCGACACCATCATCGCCGGCGATGCCATCACGCATCTGGTGCCGCATTTCATCAATCCAAAGGTTGGAGCGATTGCGGGAAACGCGAAAGTTGGAAATCGCGTGAATCTTTGGACACGCTGGCAGGCCCTCGAATACATCACTAGCCAGAATTTTGAACGCCGCGCTTTGGATGTGCTCGGCGCAGTCAGCGTGGTTCCCGGAGCGATCGGGGCATGGCGCGTTTCCGCGGTGCGCGAGGCGGGATGCTTCCAGATCGATACCGTCGCCGAAGACGCCGATCTCACCATGGCTCTGCTGCGTCGAGGCTATCGCGTGGAGTACGAAGACATGGCGCTGGCTTACACAGAAGCGCCGACCAATGCGAATGGCTTGATGCGCCAGCGTTTTCGCTGGTCATTTGGGATTTTGCAGGCCGTCTACAAACACAGCGCAGTATTTGCACGCAAAGGAGCGTTGGGATTCGTCGCGCTGCCCAACATTGTGATCTTCCAAATTCTGCTGCCGCTGGTCTCGCCGTTGATCGACATTATGTTCGCCTTCGGCGCGTTGTGGTATTTCGTGCAGAAACATTTTCATCCCGACTCCACCGACCCCGCCAGCTTTCACAAACTCGTGGCATTCTTCTTCGTGTTCTTGGTGGTTGACTTTCTCGCGTCAGCTTTGGCGTTCGCGCTGGAACGCCGCCGGCCGGATGACAAGGAAGATGTTTGGCTGTTGAGTCAGGTGTGGCTGCAACGCTTCGCTTACCGGCAGGTGTTTTCCGTGGTGTTGTTCAAAACTCTGAAGCGCGCTCTTGAGGGACGCAAGTTTGCGTGGGATAAGTTGGAGCGGACTGCCGCTGTGAAGCGTGTAGCTTCGGAGGATCGGGAGTCGGTGAATGTGCCGTAGAACTTATCGAGCCGCTACAACATGGCAACATCTATCGAAACAGCAACTGAGTAAACTCCGCCAGATTTCTCCGCCATACCATCCACGTATGCATGCCCGGTATTTCGATTTCTGAGGGCTGAACTCCTTTCCCCTTCATCCACGTGCGCAGGTTGCGATTTAACGTGATTAAGCGATCTTCGGTGCCGCATGCGATCCACAGCAGATGCAATTGCTGCGCCGTCTTCGCGTCGAGCGAAGGAAAATCTTTATCGAATTCTTCGGGAATCCCGCCGGAACTGAAGGCTCCGACCCAGGCAAACTTGTCGAGATGATTCAATCCGGTAAGCAGAGATTCAGATCCGCCCATGGAAAGCCCGGCAATGGCGCGGCTATTGCGATCTTTGATGATGCGATATTCACTTTCGGCCTGCGGCATGACTTCGGTCAGCAGCGCCTCGGTGAATTTCTTAAAATTCGCATCACGGACATCGGTGTGGCTCCAGGCTCCTCCCCAACCCAGGCGAATCATCTCCATGGTGCCGTAGCCGAGCGGCATGACGACAATCATTGACTTGGCTTTACCTTGCGCGATCAGATTGTCGAGAATCACATTCATGTGACCCACCGCCGTCCATCCACTCGCGTCGTCACTGAAACCGTGCAGAAGATAGAGCACGGGATATTTTTGCTCGCCAGATTTCTCGTAGCCGGGCGGCGTGTAGACGTAGTAATCGCGCTCATCGTCCGCTACGGTTGATTTGTAGAAATGATGATGAACTTCGCCGCGCGGTACATCGTTCACTTCCCACGGAAGCGAAGATGGCCCGGGCACATGAACAGAGCTTCCGGGAGAAATCAAGTTGGGGACGAGTGAATGGTTCGAAGCGTCGAGCGTGCGCATGCCGTCGACGGTGAAGGAATATCCGTAATAGTCGGGCGGAAGCGAAGGCGTGGTCACGCTCCAAATGCCTTCATCGTCCGTTAGCATGGCCACTGGCTCGGCGCCTTCACGCGCAAGCTTGACTTCTTTGGCGTTGGGAGCCCGCAGGCGGAAGGTTACACTGCCATCGGCGTGGACCTCGGGAGAAGCCAGCGGAGCAGGCGGAAAACCTGACGGCTGAGCAGGTTTTTTATTTTTGTCCTGGGCTGACGCGAAAACAGAGGAGGCGATGACAAACAGGAGAAACCAAAAAAGGAAAACGAAAGAATGTCGCATGGCTTCCTCGGGAAGACGTATGAGATTTTAAAATTTAAACAGCTAGGACTTTTGCTGGGCCACTTCCAGCCGCGTCTCGGCCTTGTGAATGGCATCGAGCGCGCGGTCCACATCTACATTTGTATCGCCGCTAGTAAGCCGCTGCTCGGCTCGCTCTTTGGATTTGCGGGCACGCTCTACATCGATTTCCGATGGGCGCTCGGCAGTTTCCGCAAGAATCGTTACTTTATCGGGCAACACTTCGGCAAATCCCCAAGCTACGGCGAGATGCTCTTCCTTGGCTTGTGAGCGAAACGTGATTTCCCCTACCGCCAATTCGGTAATCAAAGGCGCGTGACCCGGAAGGACGCCCAGATAACCGTTTTTGCCGGGAATCTGAACTTCCTCCGCCGCCGTATCGACGACTTTCTTTTCCGGCGTGACGATTTCGAGTTTGAATGTGTCTGACATTGAATCGGCTATCGGCCTCCGGCTATCGGCTTCCGGAATCGTGCGGAAGCCAGACTCCGGATGCCGATTTATGCCGCCTTCTTCATTTTCTCCGCTGCTTCCAGCACTTCCTCGATCGGGCCCTTCATGTAAAACGCCTGCTCGGGGATATCGTCGTACTTGCCTTCGACGATTGCCTTAAAGCCTTTTACAGTATCGGCGATTTTGACGTAACGCCCCGCTGCGCCGGTAAACTGCTCGGCCACGTGGAACGGCTGCGAGAGAAAGCGTTGAATTTTCCGCGCGCGCGCGACAGTCAGTTTCTGATCTTCGCTCAATTCGTCGATGCCGAGAATGGCAATGATGTCCTGCAAGTCTTTATAAGTTTGCAGCGTCTTCTTCACGGACTGTGCAACATCGTAATGTTCCTGGCCCACGATGCGCGGATCAAGAATGCGCGAAGTCGATGCTAGCGGATCGACCGCCGGATAAATTCCTATTTCGGTTAATGCGCGGGAGAGCACGGTGGTGGCATCCAAGTGTGCAAACGTGGTTGCCGGCGCAGGATCGGTCAAGTCGTCGGCAGGAACGTAAATTGCTTGCACCGAAGTGACCGAACCCTTTTTCGTTGAAGTGATGCGCTCCTGCAACTCGCCCATCTCCGTCGCCAAATTCGGTTGATAACCCACGGCGCTAGGCATGCGGCCCAGCAGCGCCGACACTTCTGAACCGGCCTGCGTGAACCGGAAAATATTATCGATAAACAGCAGCGTGTCCGCACCTTCGGCATCGCGGAAGTATTCCGCAACGGTAAGGCCGGTCAGCGCCACACGCAGGCGTGCACCGGGCGGTTCCGTCATCTGACCATAAATCAGCGCGGCTTTCGAATGTGCGGGATCTCCAGGCTTGATGACGCCAGATTCCGTCATTTCCAGCCACAGATCGTTGCCTTCACGCGTACGCTCGCCGACGCCTGCGAAAACAGAGAAGCCGCCGTGGTTTTTGGCGACGTTGTTAATCAACTCCATGATGACGACGGTCTTGCCTACGCCCGCGCCACCAAACAAGCCGATCTTTCCACCCTTGAGGAAAGGTTGAATGAGGTCGATGACCTTCACACCCGTTTCGAACATCTCGGCGCTCGTGGCCTGTTCATCGAAGGCCGGCGCCAACCGATGAATTGGCATTCTCTCTTTGAACTCGACGGGGCCGAGTTGATCGACGGGTTCACCGATTACATTCATTACGCGCCCGAGCGTACCGCGGCCCACGGGCACCGAAATCGGTCCGCCCTGGTCAATGACCTTCATGCCGCGCACCATGCCTTCGGTCGCTTCCATGGCAATGCAGCGCACGCGGCCTTCGCCGAGATGCTGCTGCACCTCCAGAATGACATTGACTGGGTTCGTTACGTTGAAGCCGTCGCTTACCACGCGCACCGCTTCATAAATTGGCGGCAAGTGCCCTTCGGCGAACTGCACGTCCACTGCGGGGCCCGAAATTTGAACTACGTGTCCGGTATTTTCTGGCATAAATTCAGCTTCTAGCTGCTGGCTCCTGGCTTTTCAAAACACTTAGCATTTAGCACTCGGCAATCAGCCATTAGGCCCAACCTTGGCGCTTGGCAACAGCCCCTGGTGGCTGAATGCTAAGTGCTAACCGCTCGCTACATTGCCGCTGCACCGCTGACGATCTCGATAATCTCTTTCGTAATTTTCGCCTGCCGCGCTCGATTCATGACCAGCGTCAGCGAGTCGATCATATCCGTTGCATTATTCGTGGCAGAATCCATGGCGGTCATACGCGCGGCATGTTCCGCGGCGATGGATTCCAGCAGCGCACGGAAAATCTGGATCGCAACATATTTCGGCAACAACGACCGGAATAATTCCTCCGGCGGCTGTTCGTAGATATAATCCACGTCTGCCGTGGCAAATTGCGCCGCAACCTTGTCGGCTGGAGATTCGGAGCCCCGCATTCCTACTCCGGCGCTGATTGCCGCCTCTTTGGCCTTTTTCTTTTCTTCTTCCGTCATTTCTTCGGATTGGCGTACATTCTGCTTGCCAACCTTTTCGATGGGAAGAATTTGTTCAACCACAAGGCGCTGCGCGATTACCGACTTGAACTCGTTGAAGACTATGTAAACCGAATCGATTTCTTCCCGCTCGTAGCGTTCGATCACGCTCTCGGCCAAACCTCGAGCTTGCGAAAATTCCAATTTGCCGAGAACGCCAACGTGCTCACCGGTAATCTGTATGGCTCCGGCGCGTTCGCCTTCTTTCGCTGCAACATCAAGTGATTCTTCCGTCTCGGCCAAGCTGCGAGTTTGTACAGCCGACGCGGGATATCGCCGGCGCAAAAAGTCACGTCCCTTCCGGCCGATCGCTTCGATATCGATGTTCTTTCCTGCCTTGGATTCGAGAAACCGTCCGGCGGCCTTCGTGATGTTGGCACTGAATGCGCCAGCCAATCCTTTATCGCCGGTTACGACGATCAGCAGAATATTTTGTTCAGGGCGCTGCGCCAGCAAGGGGTGCTTCGGTTCACCCGTCTCCGGATCATAAATCTCCGCGCGTGCCACCAACGACTTCAGAACATTGGTCAACATCTGCGCATACGGACGCGCCGCCATGGTGCGGTCCTGCGCGCGGCGCAGCTTTGCCGCGGAAACCACTTTCATGGCTTTGGTGATTTGCCGCGTGTTCACCACGCTGCGGATACGGCGCCGAATGTCGAGAATGTTGGGCATTTTAAAAAATCGCCTTTGGCTTTAGCTCTTAGCCATTGGCCACCCCACTCTGCTTCAAGCCAAAAAGCTAAAGGCCAAAGCCTATTTCGCTACCGCTTCCCTGCTTGTCACGAATTGCTGCTTCGCCTGCTTGATCACTTCTGTCAGCTGCGCCTTCAGACCATCATCGAGAACTTTCTTTTCCATGATCGTGCGCAGCAAACCTGCATTGGTAGCGTCTACGTACTTGTAAAGTTCTTGCTCGAAGTCACGCACTTGATTCACCGGCATGTCGTCGAGGAATCCGCTCGTGCCGGCGAAGATGATCAGAATCTGTTTCGAGAACGGCAGCGGCGAAAACTGCCCCTGCTTCAGAATCTCTACCAATCGCTGGCCGCGATTCAACTGGGCCTGCGTGGCTTTGTCCAAATCACTGCCGAACTGCGCAAATGCAGCGAGTTCGCGATATTGCGCCAACTCCAGCTTTAAGCTACCCGCGACCTGCCGCATGGCTTTGATCTGCGCGCTACCACCAACGCGGCTTACTGACAAGCCCACGTTTACCGCAGGGCGCACGCCCTGGTTGAACAAATCGGTTTCCAAATAGATCTGGCCATCGGTGATCGAAATCACGTTCGTTGGAATGTATGCGGAAACATCGCCCGCCTGCGTTTCGATGACAGGGAGAGCGGTCAGCGATCCGCCGCCGTTTTTGTCGCTCAGTTTGGCCGAGCGCTCCAGCAAACGCGAGTGAAGATAGAAAACGTCGCCCGGATACGCTTCGCGTCCCGGCGGCCGCCGCAGCAACAATGAAATTTCGCGGTACGATGCCGCATGTTTCGACAGATCGTCATAGATAACGAGCGCGTGGCGTTTCGTATCGCGGAAATATTCGCCGATAGCGGTCGCCGCATAGGGCGAAATGTATTGCATTGGCGCAGGTTCGGAAGCCGATGCCGCCACGACGATGGTGTACTCCATCGCTCCGGCATCTTCCAAAATCTTGACCACCTGGGCAATCGACGAACGCTTCTGCCCGATTGCGTTGTAAATGCAGATCAGATCGTTGCCCTTGCTGTTGATGATGGTGTCGAGCGCGACCGCAGTCTTTCCCGTCTGGCGGTCGCCGATGATCAACTCGCGCTGGCCGCGGCCCACGGGAATCATGCTGTCGATTGCCTTGAGTCCCGTTGCCATCGGTTCACGTACCGGTTGGCGGTCAATCACACCCGGAGCCAGGCGTTCTAACGCAATGAATTTATCGGTGGAGATCGGGCCTTTGTCATCAATGGGACGGCCGAGGGAATCGACCACGCGGCCGATCATGGCATCGCCCACCGGCACGCTCATGATGCGCCCGGTGCGCTTCACTTCGTCGCCTTCCTTGATCTCCGTATATTCGCCGAGGAGCACCACGCCCACCTGGTCTTCTTCGAGGTTCATGGCGATTCCGGCCACGCCGTGCGGGAAGGTAAGAAGTTCGCCGGCCATCACTTTATCGAGGCCATACACGCGCGCGATACCGTCGCCCAGCGTAATGACCGTGCCGGTTTCGTCCACGGAGATCTTCGATTCGTAGTTCTCGATCTGCTCGCGGATCAGCTTTGTGATTTCGTCTGCTTTGATTTGCGCCATATTTGCTCTCAGCTGTCAGCTATTCGCTTTCAGCTTGTTGCTTTGCCCCAGCACTTGGCATTTAGCGCTTGGTCTCTAACTAATTCGACTGGCTAAATGCTGTGTGCTAATTGCTGATTGCCTCTTTCATTCTTTCCAACTGGCCCTTCACCGAGCCGTCGTAAATCGTGCTCCCTACGCGGACTACCGCACCGCCTAGAAGAGATGCATCCTGACTGTAATGCGCCCGGACTTTTTTGCCGGTCAGTCTTGCCACCTGCGCCTCGAATTCTTGTCTTTCCGCATTGGCTAACTCACGAACACTCGTGATTTCCGCCTCGGCAAATCCCAGCCGCGCGTCGAGTTCCTTTTCCAGTTGCCGGATCACCGGCCCCAGAAAGTGTATCCGACGATGGTCGATCAATACGGCGATCAGATTACGCGCCTGCTTCGAAATATTGTCGCGTTGTGCGATGACATCCAACACTCGCCGCTTCTGATCGGCCGGAACCGCGGGATTTTCCCACACGCGCCGCAATTCCAAACTCTCCGACAGCAGGCTTGCAATCGCGCGCAATTCAGAAATCGCGCGATTCGCGTCGAGATGCGAATCCAAAACCACATCCGCGAAAGCCCGGGCGTAGGTGCTGGCGACGGAAGCCATAGCTTAATGACTTTCCTTTCCCGGCGAATCGGTACCGAGTTGCGCGGCAAAATTTCTCACCAGGGCTTGATCGGTAGCCGCATCCACATGGATTTGCTTTTTCGCCAGTCCGACGGCAAGATCGGCCGCGTATGCGGTTAATTCGCGTCGTGCCGCTTTGGCGGCGGCGGCGATTTCCTGTTGCGCAGATTCCACGATCTTGCGTTTTTCTTCTTCCACTGCCGCCTGGATGCGCGCTTCTTCCGCTGCGGCTTCTTTCTCGGCGGCGTTGCGCATCGTGCCAATTTCAACGTCGAGCTTCGTCAGGCGCAATTCGATATCGGCCAGCCTGCGGCGCGCCTCTTCACTGGCTTTCTGCGCCTCCTGCATCGCCTTTTGAATCGCCGCCGTGCGCGCTTTGAAAGCCCCTGGCAAGTATTTGCGGCTTGCCCAGATAATGACGATGGCGATCACTGCAAAATTCAAGAGAACGCATAACAAGTAAGCGTTCGGCAAACTCAGCCCCAGGTGATCCGCGATGAACACTACGGAAGGCGAGCGCTTGAATTCGGCCGTTTCATCCTTTTCTTCTCCCGCAGCTTCACGGCTTTCGTGCACCAACTGCCGGGCTAATCCCGGATTCTCGCGGCGCTGCTGCTCAGTTGGCTGCTCTTGTTTGTGCGGCGGTACTTCTGGCGCGGGTTGGGTTGGCGCAGGCGCGGTGTTTTGCTGAGCGAGCAGCAAGGGCAGCGAAACGGCCATCGCCGAAATCGCCAGCACCGCCGTCATCGCAATTTTTTTGGCGAAAAGCATTTTATTAGAACTTGCCGCCTCGACTACGACCCGCCTCATCGCTTTGTCCCGGCCGGTTCCAGAACGCGCCGCATAATCTCGGCAGCCAAGGCTTGGACCTCGCCTCCCAACCCATCCTGCGCCGACGCGCGGTCTTTTTCGATGTCGGCTTTTGCGGCTTGTACCTGTGCCTGAGCTTTGCTGCGGGCTTCATTCAACGCGGCGGTTCGGGCATCCATCGCAGCTTTGCGGCGCGCTTCCTGTGTCCGGAATACGGTTGCCCGCGCCTCGCGCAGCCGTTGCTCGTATTCGGATGTGCGTGCTTCCGCGGCGGCAATATCAGCCTGCGATTTTTCCACCGCGCCTTCGGTCCGGCTGCGGCGCTCGGCAAGCACACGCCGCAAAGGCTTGTGCACAACTGTCGCGTAGATCGCGTAGAGCAACGTCAGGAGAATTATGGTCGGCACCGATCCGAGCAGTAATTCGCCTAGTTGTCGTAACGTTTGATCCATTCGTTGTTTCTGTACAGGAAAATGAGGGCTATGAAAACTGTTAAGTCTAGCTTCCAAAGGAGGTTATGTCAATGTAAAGGACTGTATTTTCAAGCTTTGCGAATTCGGCGGAGGCGTTTTGAAAACGGACGAAAGGCGGTTGTCAAGACCTATTTTTGAGGGCTATGCAGAAAGCTGCAACTAATCCTTGACTTCCCGGCTGGGAGGATTAGCATGGAAATATCACCTCCGATCCAATTCAGGATCGAATGGGCCGATAGCCAAGGAATGTCACCGCTTCTTGGTTGCCGGCCCATTTAAATTACGCGTTTATCTCAGTTCTTGATGTTTTGTTTTACTACCCACTCCTTCATCTTTCTCACCACCGATTCCGGCGCTTCCACTTCCAGCTCCACCGCTCCATCTTTATACTTCCGCGAATAAATCCGTGCTTTGGCTTCAAGCGTGGCCAGCGCCTTCCCTTCTTTTTGCGGCACGCGGAGATGCACGCGGCTGACGCGGTCTTCTTCAATCATGGCGTCGATGCGGGCTAGCAGCTTATCTAGCCCTGTGCCTTCCACCGCTGATACATACACCGTGTTCGAATCATCCCGCAAAGAGTCGTTGATCAAACTTTCGACGACTTCTATATCCAGCAGATCTACCTTATTCATCACCCGCAACCGCGGCTTCTTCTCTGCTTCCAGTTCTTTCAATACGATCTCGACCTGCGCGTCCTGCTCCGCCGACAGCCGGCTGCTTGCGTCCGAAACATGCAGGATCAGCGATGCTCGCTGCACTTCTTCGAGGGTGGCGCGGAAGGCAGAGACCAGCGTGTGCGGAAGGCTGCGAATGAATCCGACGGTATCCGATAGCAGGACTTTGCGCTTGGACGGCAGCACTACGGCGCGAATGGTGGGATCGAGCGTGGCAAACATGCGCGGCGAGGCCAGCACCGCAGCCTGCGTGAGCGCATTGAACAGCGTGGATTTTCCTGCGTTCGTGTAGCCCACTAACGCCACGGTCGCAACCGGCGCGGCTTCCCGCCGCTGCCGTTGCTGCGCCCGAACGCGGCGGACATTTTCCAATTGCTCTTCGACGTGCCGCACCCGGCGCGCAATTTTACGGCGGTCGGTTTCGAGTTGCGTTTCACCGGGGCCGCGTGTGCCGATGCCGCCGCCAAGCTGCGACATTTCGATACCCCGTCCCGCGAGACGCGGCAGCATGTATTGCAACTGGGCCAGTTCCACTTGCAATTGACCTTCGCGGGTGCGTGCGTGGCGGGCAAAAATATCGAGGATGAGTTGCGTGCGGTCGATCACGCGCCGCTTGACGATTTTTTCGATATTGCGCTGCTGCGATGCGGTCAGGTCGTGATCGAAGAGAAGCAAATCGGCATTCACGGACGCAGCCGCGCCGGCAATTTCCTCCAGCTTGCCGGCACCGATCAAAGTGGCGGGATCGGGACGGTCACGCCGCTGCAAAATTTCGCCGACAACTTTCGCGCCCGCGCTGCTGGCCAGCGTGTGCAACTCTGCCAGCGACTCGTCGGCATCGAACTCGGGAATGGTCGGCTTGTTGGAGCTGGAAGGTCCCGAGGGAGCGGACAATCTTTCGCTATCTGATTTTTCGCTGGTTAAAGATCGTGCGCCCGCGCTATCGCGCGCGGCTTGCGCCTGCGCAGTTACTTTCGCGCCCGCGCGCCGCCCACGCGTCCGCACATCGAGTCCCACCAAAAACGCGCGCTCCTGCGCATCCTGAGCGGATGCGTTCTGGCCGACAGGCAGACGTGTACGCGCCGACGCGCGATCGCGAGTCTTCTTGGGATGAGACCTACGCAAACCGAAAACGCCTTACCCTTCGGTGCCGGAGGCGCTCGCCGCGGAAGCGGTTACCACCGCCGGGGCTGCATTCCCCGCTCCCGCAACAATTTTCGGCTCGACGTGATTCAAGTGCGAGCCATGCGGCACCGTCCTGCCCATCACCACGGTTGAGATGGCGTGCTTGAAGATCAATTGCTCCTGCCCATTGGCTTCGAGCACCACCGAATATTTGTCGAAGGAACGTATGCGGCCCGTAAGCTTTACTCCGCTTAACAGGTAAATTGTGATGTTCAGTCTCTCTTTGCGGGCCGTGTTAAGGAAGGAATCTTGAATGTTTTGCGCCGGCTTGCTGCTTTCCATAGCCGATCTCCTTAGGTTCTTTTGAACTGCGACCTGTTAACCTGCTCCTCCGGCAATTTTCTCCGGATCAGCTCAAAACAACAGCGTTTCCTCGCGGCCTTCCGCACAAGGAACACGGGGGGAATGAACCTGCCTCCTCGCCGCCATGGTTTCCCAGAGCCGCGCCGCCCGGCAGGCAGCTGCAATTACGATACGGGGTCCCTGTTCGCTTTACAACCCGTAACTTGACGAGAAGTTGTGGTAAAGACTTATTTAATCCCAAAGTGAAATATGGCGAACCCGCTCTTGTGTACAATCGCCGCGTGGTGAATTATGCCCACGTAACAAAATGTGATTGTGATTCGTTTTACTTGAATATTGGTGAAATTTAGGAGGCAGGATGGCAAGCTCGGCTCTTGCGGCTTTTTTCGGACCACAAATCAACTTCCCCCCCGACTTCAATACGAATTTCCTGATGCTGCTTCGCTGGATTCACTTCCTCGCGGGCATCACCTGGATCGGCCTGCTGTATTTTTTCAACCTGGTGAATGTTCCGCTGATGAAGGAGCTCGACGCCACGACAAAGGGAAAAGTGATGCCATCGCTGATGATGCGCGCTCTGTGGTGGTTCCGCATCTCGGCGGTGCTGACCGTTCTGGCCGGCCTGATTTATTGGGGAGACATTGTGGCGGCCGATGCGCACAACGGCCAGATCCAGGGATTCCATGCCTCCAGCGGCCCGGTAATGGGCAGTTTTTTTCTGATCTGGACTATCGTGTGGGGAGTACATTACGCCTGTTTGATTCCTGGCAAAGGCGTGCTCGATAAAGGCGCATTTATCGCCGTCATTTATGCCGTCGTGTTAGTGGCGGCGGGCTGGTTTTTCCTTAACCTGAACAACCACGGATGGGAGAGCAATCGCCTACTCTCGATTGGCATTGGCGGCGGCATCGGCTGGGTCATGCTGCTGAATGTCTGGGGAGTAATCTGGCGAATCCAGAAACGCCTGATTCAGTGGACGCGCGACAACGCCACCAACGGCACTCCCATGCCGGAGAAGGCGAAAGCCATGGCGCGGCAGGCATTTCTGGTATCGCGAGCGAACGCGTACTTCTCTATCGTGTTGCTGTTTTTCATGGGTGCGGCGAGTCATTATCCGATGTTTGGGAAGTGAGTTTAAAAAACGGAGTGTGGTGGCATGAATCAGGCCAGCCCGAGGGCTGGCCTGATTGCTTTTATTTCGGCTGCTCTAGAACTCCAGTCGCAGTGAGACTTGCAGGACGCGTGCCGCGCTGGCAGCGTTACGTATCCCCGTGCCCTCCGTGCTGGAGATGGTCCCGAATAGACAGGAGACATTGGTAATGTCTGTGCAAGGGGTACTAAAGTTGGGATGGTTGAAGACGTTGAAAGCGTCAGTGCGGAACTGCATCTTTACCCGTTCTGAACTGAGCGGAAAGTTCTTGCCAATCCCCATATCCATGTCGAAGTACTGAGGGCCACGGAGATTGTTGCGGCTGCCAATGTTGAAGCCAACTGGACCAGTATAGTCCGCATTCGCCTGCGCGGTATTGGCAAAGGCAAGCAGGGGCTGGCCGTGACCGCCATTCAAGTGTATGTGGAGATCCGATTCCGGACCGACTAGAATGGCAGGCGCATTGTTGGCATATCCGGCCACGAACGCGTTGGCGGCCATAAAATAGGGAAGCCCACTATGCCAGTTGGGAAGTCCGCTGATGGTCCAGCCACCAATAACCTCATCGAGCCAGCGCGGAGCGGATGAAACGAGGCTCTTACCCCGGCCAAAGGGCAGTTCGTAAATAAAGTTACCGTTGAAATAGCTGGTCACATCGAAGTCGGAGTTGCCGCGGCACTCCCGCGGCCGTAATACGTCGCAGATAAAGCCATAACCACCAATAGCGGGCGCGTTGGCTATCACGGAAACGTTATCGATCGAATGGGACCAGGTGTAGTTAAGATCGAATTGCAACCCGTAGCCCAGATTCTTATGCAGCGTGGTGAGCAACCCGTTGTAACTCGAGAATCCCTTGTTGGTATAGAACGTGTTCTCGGAGAATTGGGCTCCCATACCAACATTTGCCGGCAGCCCGAGACCATCAGGCTGAAGCGAAGCGAGCGCCTGCGTGGTATCGGCAAAATCGCCACGTTCAGCAAGCGTGCCAAGATAGTCAACGATGACGCTGGTGTTGTTTGGGACGAGAAGTGCTGCGCCGGTACCCGGCACCATCACATTTTCATAGAAAGGCTGCGCGGCGACGGTGGCACCAGAACGCAATGCCTGGGTAATGTTCGCAAAGGCCTGGGACATTAACTGACCCGACACAGGATCGCGGAAATCGATCAATTGGTTGGAATCCGCTTGGGCGAGAAGCCGCCTGCCCAGGCGACCCACGTAAGTCGATCTCAGGATGAATCCCGAGGGGAATTCATGCTGAAAACCAAAACTGTATTGAATCGAATACGGGGTCTTGAGGTTGTGGTCGATAGTTTCGTTGAACGCCTGACCATTCGCCAAACCAAAAGGAACCGCGCTTGATCCGGTGCCATCGACAAAGGGAAGAAATGGCTTGGTAATCGTAGGAGCGGTTGGAGGCGCCGGCGGCGCGTTCAAACCCGTAAATCGGGAATCGCTCAAAAGCGACGCATTCGCATCGCCCGGAGTTCCGAACGGGTTGTTCACGCTGGCCTGGAAAAGATAGTCGTACTGTGACTCCTGATATTGCACCGCATTAACTACGGTTTGATCGTAGAGGATGCCCGCGCCAGCATTGAAGACCGTTTTTGGATTGAACTGGTACGCGGCTGCGAACCGAGGCCCAAAGTTTTTATACTGCGGGTTGTAATAACCTGGACCGTGATTGGCCTTTCCACCTAGCGAATAAGCGATCAGCGGAACAGCCAGGTTGCCGGACTGGCTGGCTGCACTTTGCGCCTCGCGATCAGCAAAATAAGTGTCGAAGTTGTAATTTTCCACCGACTCAATCCCATGAATTTCGTAGGGCACGGTGTAATTGATCCAGCGAACTCCGTAAGAGAGCGTGAGCTTCGGCACCACCTTCCACGTATCCCCAAAGTAGAGCTCCGTTTCGTAATAACGATAAGTACGGGTCTGGCCGGAGCCTTGAGGGAAGGGTGTTCCCTGAGCGTTGTAGTTGAAGGTGCTGCCAACGGCGGTAAAAGGGGCCAGAGCCGTCGCAAAAGCTGCGTCGTATAGCCCGGGTGCGAATCCGCATGTGTTCGAAGAACTCGGGCAAATATCGGCGGGCTCCAAACTAGAGTTCAACTCCGGAGTATTTCCACCCAAGCCGATGGCTGGAGAGTTGTAATTCAGGATGGTATAGCCGCTCGGTTTGGGCCATTTGAATGTACCGCCAACCTGGAAGTTATGCTTGCCCCTGAGGTAAGTAAAATCGTCACGAACCACCGGGATCGGATAGGTCCGGCCTTGTGCGTTAATAGCACGGCCATAAGGGCCGTCGATGAAAGTTCCGCCCGTGCCGTTCCCAAAAGCGGTTTGATACTGCGTTACGCCGGTCGGATTGAATGTGTTCGGGAAGTTGAAATTCTCATACACTTCGCCGTAAGAGGCCTGGTTTACCTTGGTGCTGCTAATGGTCCAGACGTGCCCCACAACGTAGGTATAGCTCTGATCGAGGAAGGGATAGGTTTCCGGATCGCCTGGAAACCAAACTGCTGCTTCCGTGCCGTTGGTTCTTGTGAAGTTGCCTTTGCCCCACAACTTCATTTTGTCGTTCAGAGTGAAATCGACTCTCTGGACGTAATCGTCCTCTTTATAAGGAAAAGGCGCGTTGAAACGGTAGCCGGCGGTATTGAGAAGATCCCCATATGCACCGGATAGGTCGTTCGCGTGGGGATAACGGCTGGCGAACAGGCCTTGCAACGCCGAATTGAAGCCAATTCCTTGAGGATCGAGCGCCGCTACTTGTGCCGAGTTTAATGTCCCAACGCCATCGGAAGCATTGATGTATGAAATATTCCCACTCCGGAAGGAGTCCAGCGGAACCGTACGCTCGGTGAGGTTGGAGAGCGTGTCACGGCGTCCGTTGTAATCGAAAAAGAAGAACAATTTGTTTTTGATGATCGGCCCACCAAAATTGCCGCCGAACTGGTTACGAATAAGAGGAGGCCGGGGTACGTTGGCGTTGTTATTGAACCAGTCGTTGGCTTCGAGGTCTGTATCGCGGTGATATTCCACCAATGCACCGTGGAACGTGTTGGTGCCGCCACGCGTAACCAATTCGTATTGGCCGCCACCACCTCCAGCAGCCGTGGGAAGATCGCCGGCGGCAACGCCTCTGAACTCCTGGACGGAGTCAACGGGAGCGTTTCCGACAATGGTACCAAACTGCCCGGTAGCCATGTCGTTTACGTCGAGGCCGTCAACTGTAACCCGGTCTTGATCCGTGCGCGCGCCGGTTACCGCTCCATCCAGAGTGACGCCGGGCTGCTGCACAAAGAGTGCTGAGGGACTGCTTCGGTCCTCAACTGGCAGATCCTGCAGAAACTGGACTTGAAAGTTGTTGCCTACGGTTGAATCGGTCGTATCCAGCGTCACCGTCTGATTGGCAGCAGACACTTCCACGGTCTCGCGAAGACCTCCCGGACTCAATTGGGCGTTTTGCACGCGAGTAGCGTCTACGTTCAGGTAAAGGCCCGAGACGACGGCCGCTTTGAAGCCATCATGCTTGAATTCGATGATATACCCTGGTCCCGGCTTGATTTGACCGAACGTATAGGAGCCCGCGCCGTTGGTGACAGTCTTATAAGCAACGCCGGTCTGTGGATTCCGGAGGTTCACTTCAACGCCTGAAATGACGGCGCCCGTTTGATCGGTGACGACGCCGGTCAAGGAGGCCACATCCTGTGCGGCCAGAAATGTTGAGGTGCCCATTAAGAGAGCTACGAGCAAAGCCGCGAGAACAACTCGGCTCAGAACGGAACGGAAGGCAGAATCCATTGACAGTCTCCTAGGGTAGCCGCCGCCAAAACAAGCAGCTCCTAATTTTTCAAAATAAACACTTACCAAAACGAATCAGAAGCAGGGGAGATATTTGGAGTAACGTGGGCTAAAAGCAGGCTGTATTCCAAAGGCCAAAAGACTGTAAATAACATATCTACATAGACATACGCTGATAACAGAGGCTATCAGCAAGGCAATATTAATGAATTTTGGGATAATTTCTATGATAGTTCGTATTAGCGTAAAAACTTTTATGATGATGGAAGCTCACGAATGGCGGCGAGCTCTTGCTTGGCTGACGCGGCAAAAGCTCCTGAGGGTTCTTCTGCGAGAAAAAGCTTAAGTTCGGTCACTGCCTCGGGGAACCGTTTTAGCCGCTCACAGGCGCGCGCCGCAATGTAATGCGCGAGGGCATGCGACCCCGAAAACATGGCGTGTACTTTGTGGGCATCGGCGATCGCATCTTCATAATGCAGATTCAGCAATTGCGCCTGCGCCAGCAGAACCATGGAAGCCGCGTCGGCGACACCAAAAGAAACTGCCTGCTTCAGATCGGTCTCGGCGGCGGGGAAATTGTGCACTCTCATTTCCAGCCGGGCGAGATTCAAGAAAGCCGGCGCGAAATGCGAATTCGCATTGATCGCTTTTTGCAGAGCCTCCCGTTCCTTCTCTGGCTGCCCTAGCCGTGCATACATCACGCCCAAATTCGTGTAGGCCTGCGCATAGCCGGGATAAAGCTCCACAGCTCGATTGAGATGATCGATTGCTTTTTGCCATTGCTGCTTCGCGATAAATTCGTTGGCTTTGTCGAATTCTTTGGCAGCACTTTGGGGCACTCCAAGATCGGCAGCCGTTATCATTTGATTATTTTGATCATTGGCCTTTCCTTCTGCCGACTGACCATCCTCTGAATTCGACCGCACTCTCACAAAAACAGACTGGCTGCCTTTCCGCGCATCCACTTCAAATTCTTCACTTTCCGTAGTTTGAATATCAGGGCCGCTCACCGAAACGCGATAATTCCCTACCGCCACGCCGAAAAACTCTGCCTGGCCATGATCATTGGTAAAGGTTTCAGAAATTTGATTGCCTGTGGATCCGCTGACGAGAACAACCTTTAGTTGTTCGGTCACGGCCCGGTCGTCCAGGTAAGTGACGTACACGTGGACGTTGCCGGTTTGCACTTGAGCGAGAACAACAGCAGAAAGTTGCGGGAGAAGAAGAACCGCGAAAAGAAGAAGCCTTTCCCAGCGCGGACGAAGCATTGAAGTCCCTCCCGGCTGCCATACCCGGCACGAGCGAACCGCGATGCGGCAATGCTACCGCCGGCAGATTCTGGGGACAAGAAAAAACGGCGGCCTGATTCAGGCCGCCGTGTGGGAACACTTTTGTGTTGATCTAGAACGTAAACTTCGCCTGGAGCTGGATGACTCTCGGGGAAGCGTCCGCACCCAGGCCGGAACCGTAGATGCTAGTCGGGGAACCAATGGTCTGGATAATTTGCCCGAACTGCGAGCTATCCGTATTCATGACCGGGAAGTAGAAGTTGGGATGGTTAAAGAGGTTGAAGAAACGCGCACCGATAGAGAACTGCGAGCCTTCCCATTTCGGTATACCGAATCCTTTTTCTACCGCGAAATCGGTATCGAAATAGGATGGTCCGCGATTGATGTTGCGTTCCTGCGATCCAAAAGTGGTTGTTGGGTCGGTGAAACCAGCGGCGGTCAAGCAAGGATTGGCAGCTGTTCCCGTAGATGTAACGTTCGCGGCTGAAGACCCGCAATTAGCCGGCCCTCCAACCTGGTTGGCGAAGATAAGTTGCGGCTGGCTTTGGCTTCCGAAATTCGTATTCTCCAGCGCGGCAGTATCGTTCGCACTAAAGACGGTAAACGGCAGGCCCGTGTGTGCAAATATCGTGCCTGAGAATGACCATCCCTTCATCAAGGCGTTTGGGCCCCAATGGGTTAGATGGCGGAAGCCGTCATTCCAGACATAATTCATGACGAAGTTATGCCGGATGTCATAGTCCGCATTGCCGTAATTCGCATTTAGACCGTAGGGGTTTTGCGGATAGACGACATCCGCATACAACCCTGTTGTATTTAATCCAAATGGAGAAAGCGAATTATTGGAGATTTCGTCCAGCGCATGGCTCCACGTGTAACTTGCCTGGAATTGGAGGCCGCCTGCGAAGCTATGATTCAAAGTTGCCGTGAGCCCGTTGTAATTGGAGTTGGCGACGTTGGTGGCTTGCGATACTTCGCCGAAGCGGCTGTCGGGAGCGGTTGCCGGCAAATTGCCGAACGTCGGACCGGTAAACGGCCCCGGAGGCGTAGCCGACGTTAACTGGCTGCCCACGCAACAATAGGCATTCAACGCGCTATTGGAGAATTCCTCGTGCGAGCCATGATTACCCACATACGAAACATTCAAAGTCGTATGCCAACCAAGCGCCTGCTGCACTTCAAGACTCCACTTGTAATAAGTGGGAACTTTGACAGCGGTCGCATTGTAGAAGGAGAAAGCAGGGACGCAATTAGCAGGATTCGCACCAGCAGCATTGCAACCCAGAGCGCCGCTGCCATACGCTGAGTTAAATGCAGCGTCCGAGCCTTGTGAGGCGGCATACAAGTTATTTGTCACACCGTTCACAACCCCCGTTTGAGCGGGTGAGATATATCCCGTGAATGTGACAAATTGAGGATCGAGCGGTGCGTTCTGCAGGAAGCTGTCGATTGCTCCGGTTGGCAGAGCGTCGGCAAAAATTCCGATGCCGCCTCGCAGCACGGTCTTTTGCGAACCATTCGGTGTCCACGCAAAGCCAATCTTTGGCTGCCACGCGATATTGGTCACAGATGGAAATGCCTGATGTTCACCCGTCAAGATTGCGCTGTTTACTGCGGCCGTGCTATCGCCGAATGCGCTCGGAGCAAATCTCTGGAAGCAATTGATCTGACAGACAGGATTCGATAGGTGGTCCGCTCTGAGGCTTAAGGTTAACTTCAAGTTATTCGTAACCTTAACGTCGTCGGCCGCATAAAGACCAAGCTGGTAAAGTGCAATCGGCACCTCGCTATGCGATGGGAAATTCTGTTCGATCAAGTCGCCTTCGCCACCCGTACCACCGGTCGCGAAGCTGCCCAGGGAAAATGGCAGCACGATTGGAGTTGCAAAGACGAAATTCTGATCGCTGATGTCATCGCGCCGGAAATTTACTCCGAACTTGAAATCGTGACGCCCGCGAACCCAGCTAAAGTCGTCGACATATTGGTGTTGGAAAATGTTGCGGCCTTGCGGCATGACAACGTTATCCGGATTGAGGCTTGAGAGCGCTCCATCATTGATGGCCAAAGTTTCGGTTCCGCCCGGCTCTCCGGGGACCGGAAGCGCAGCAGCCGCAGCCGATGCGTTCTGCATCGCGAATCCAGCGCTGTACCAAAGCATGGAAGCTTTGAAATCGTTGACTTTGTCACTGCCAAAGGTGTGCGTTTCGCCAATCTGACTCTGCCATTGCGGTTGATCGCTGACCACGTTGAATGCCGGATTGAAGCCGTCCGTGAAAGTTGCTTGAAGGCCATGCTCTTTTTCCACACGCACAAACAGCTTATCCTTGGTCCCAATATTCATGTCGTACTTCCACACGTAAAGTGTGTCGTGGGTATGAGCGGATAGCGCAGCAAGAACACCTACGGCGCAGGGAGAAGTTGCGAACGCCGTAAAGGCTGGCTGGGTTGAGGGCGATATGTCATCGCAGCCTCCTCCAGTCGCCGCACCGTTAGCCGGATCCGTTCCGTTGCCCAGCTGTTTTGAGCCAGCTTGCGAAGCACGATTGTAGATACCGAACATGGTGTTATAGAAGGGCACGGATTGGCTTAGGCCAGTCGTATTTAGATTGTTGATAACCGCCGTTTCGAACGCGGGCGTTGGAACGTTTAGAGGCACCGGAGAGGGAATTGCGAGATACAGACCTTCCACATCGAAAAAGAAGAATGCCTTATCTTTCTTGATTGGCCCACCAATGGAACCTGCAAACTGATTAGCGTTTACAAAGGGCCGAGGCGCGACATCGGCGCCGGAAATCGCATTCAACTGATTGCGGAAGTAGTCATTCCCATCAAGTATGTCGCCGTTCCACCAGTAAATCGCGTTGCCATGAAAAGCGTTGCTTCCGGACTTCGTTACATAGTTGACGTTGGCCCCCGCCAAACCGCCGTAGGATCCGCTGTAACCATTGGAAACTACCGTACTCTCGGAAATGTCATTTAAGCCGAGCGTAAGGTTGGTGGCGCCGCTGTTGTTCACGTTGAAGTACGGATCATTGTCATTCGAGCCGTCAAGCGTAAATAGATTGGAAGTAGCCGGCAGGCCATTGACTTCGAAGTTGCCACCGCCGAACATCGCCCCGCCCGCCGTATTCATAACGGCACCCGGCGAGGTCAAGGCGACCGCCGACAAATCATTGCCAGGATTCGGGAGTAACTCGACTTGTTTCGCATCGAAATTCGCGGTCAAGTTCGCGTCTTCGGTTTCGATCGCCGCGGCTGCACCCGTAACTTCCACCGTGGTTGAAGAAGAGCCAACGGTGAGCTGGAAATTTACCGTCGCGCTCGCGCCCAAAGCTACGGTCACATTCTTTTGCTCACTCTGAAAGCCTGGTCCGGTCGCAGTGAGTCTATAGTTGCCGGGCTTAAGATAGGAGAACTGGTAATAGCCAGTGGAACTCGTTTTCGCATTAGCCACTGATCCTTCATCAAGGCTCTTAAGTTGCAGGTTGGCGCTTGCCACAACTGCACCAGATGGGTCGGTAATTGTTCCCGCGAGTTCGCCGGTGGTAATGGTCTGGGCAAACATATAGGACGAAACAAATACATTCACACAAAACAATGTCAGAATCAGCTTCATATTGATACTTGATTTCATAGCGTCACCTTCCAATCAACGGATGCTTCATCGCGATATGGACTTAGCAAAGTTGACCATATCGACTTTACATAACTACTTTGCAACTCACGCGCCAAAAAACATTTCTTAATAACATCCATTGTTTTCAATGAAATTTATAACGAGTGTTCGAACTTCTTTTCTTAAGAATTGGAGGACCATATGTAATCGTACGTAATTGCGTATTGCGCACGGCATTCAGATTTTTATATCTCCTGTTACAATCGGCCACCGTGACTACAATTCCTCATAAACACGAATCAACAAAACAGCGCACGACTGATAAAAGTTTTTCGAATGTGAAGCCGCTCGACTCAGTGCCCATGCTCGATTTGCAGCGCCAGTATGTTCAGATACGCGAAGAAGTCTTGGCTGCGATCGAGAGAGTTTGCGCGTCGCAACATTACATTCTTGGCGCAGAGGTGGAAGCATTGGAACGCGAGATCGCGCAATATTGCGGCGCTAGTGAGGCCGTGGGTTGCTCCTCTGGCACTGACGCTTTGTGGTTGGCTCTTGTCGCCGCTGGAGTGCAACCGGGAGATCAGGTGCTCACCACGCCATTCAGTTTTTTCGCATCGGCAAGCGCGATTGTGCGTGCAGGCGCGTTTCCGGTATTTGTTGATATCGATCCGAAAACTTTCAATCTTGATGTGGAGCAGCTCGAATCTTTCTTGCGGGGGGCACGCCGTGACAAACTCCGCGCACTGCTTCCCGTCCATCTTTACGGCCAGTGCGCCGACATGGAACGGCTGCAGCAACTGGCGGACGAATTCCATTTAGCTTTAATTGAAGATGCCGCGCAGGCGATCGGAGCGCGATGGGGCGGACCGGATAACGCTCGAAGCGCAGGATCGATGGGTGTTTCAGCCGCTTTCAGTTTTTATCCCACGAAAAATCTTAGCGCCTATGGCGATGCCGGATTGGTGGCTACAAACAGTCCCGAGATGGCGGTGCACATGCGCCTATTGCGCAATCATGGCAGCCCGCGCCGATATGTTCACCAAGAATTTGGATGGAACTGCCGGCTCGACGCAATCCAAGCCGCAGTCCTGCGCGTGAAGCTGAAATATGTAGAGGGATGGAATCAGGACCGTCGCCAGCGTGCGGCACTCTACGATCGTTTGTTTGTCGAGGCCGGGCTTATATCGAATGGCGATCAGCTCGAAAATTCCGCCCCCATTCAACTTCCATACACTGCCGCGCAGGCTCATCATGTTTTTCATCAATATGTCGTGCGGGCTTTTCGGCGCGACGCGTTGCGTGAATTTCTGACTGCGCGCAAGGTCGGGAGCGAGATTTACTATCCGATTCCGCTGCATCTTCAACCCTGCTTCGTTTATCTCGGATACCATGAATGCGATTTGCCCGAAGCTGAACGCGCTGCCCAAGAAGTGCTGGCATTGCCCATGTTCCCGGAACTCACGGAAGAAGAACAGCGTTGGGTGGTGGAAAGTATCGCGGACTTCTATTGCTAGCGTAATGCTTCTCCGGCAACCGGCGAGGCAACTTAGTCACATCTCATGCATCAGATTTCCAAGGGGAGATACATGCGCAAGCTTGGGGCAGTCCTCACGTTATTGTCCGCATCCACGATCGTCAGTCCGGTGCGGACGGGAAGCGCTCAGACGCTTCCCGCAAATTCGACTCGCAAGCCTGTTGTGATTGAGCTATTCACTTCCGAAGGCTGCTCGTCATGCCCGCCCGCGGACTCGTTGCTGCAGAAACTCGAGCAGCAGCAACCTGTTGCAGGTGCGGAAATCATCGCTCTCGAAGAGCACGTCGATTATTGGAATCACGATGGCTGGATCGATCCTTATTCATCGGCGGAGTGGACGCAGCGGCAAGTCAATTACGGCTCAGTATTCAAGAATGAACCTTACACACCTGAACTCGTAATCGACGGACAAAGCAACTTCGTGGGCAATAACGCCCAGGAAGCAGTGCTAGAAATTGAAAAGGCTGCGCACGCCGAAAAAGCCGATATCACTATCTCACCCGAACCGGCCGACTCCAAAGGTTCACACCATTTCAAGGTTTCGGTGGGCAAGCTAATGCAAAGTACTGTTGGTGATGTGGCTGAAGTTTGGCTGGCCGTCACAGAAAACGGCCTGCATTCCTCGGTAAGTAAAGGAGAGAATGCCGGACGGCAATTGACGCACATCGCCACGCTGCATTCTTTGAAAAAGATTGGAGTTGCGAATTCCAATGGATCTCCCGCTTCTTTCCAGACTTCTACTGCGGTAAAGTTCAACCCCAACTGGAATCCCGAAGAGATACGGGTTACAGTTTTTTTACAGGAGAAGAAAAGCCGGAAAATCATTGGCGCCGCTTCGACAGCCATCAAAAGTTGAGACTGCGGGAAACTTCTGGTATTCCTCAGCGCCTGCGCCTTTTCGCCGCCAGCTTCGAGGTTTCTTTCTGCTCTCCCGGCGCCAGCACACGGCGCACAATTGGCGTATCGAGCTTATACTTGCGATCCGTCACATTGCCGCTATCGTCTTTCACGTGCAAAATGAAAACCGGTAACGTGCCTTCCTTATCGAAGTTTTCCGTCGTGAGCGTAATCGGCAGAACTCCATGGAGCCCATGCTCGCGATAAGCCGTCTCATAGCGATGCTTGCGCACGTTCCAGGTGAAGACTCGAATCTGATCGTAATCGTAAGGCTCGCCATCGTGCGGTTCGATCATGGCGCATAAATATTGCGGGACGTTCTTGCCCGTGCCGTCTTTACCCGTGTCCTGCACCTGATTCAGAATAAAAAACACGACGAAGCGCTGGCCCTCAGCATATTGCGCAATCTCAAGCGGCACGTCGATATCTACCATGCGCGCCAACACCCAACCGACGCGGTTTTCGCTGTCCCGCACCAGCCACCAATCTTCCATTGCCGGGCCAGCCGATTTGCTTCCGGCTCTTGTTGGTACAATCGCTCCCGGCTTTTCCGTCGTCGCGCGTTTCAGCACCGCCACCTTGGCTCCCGAGGAAAGCTGATATAAATGCTCGGTTTCGCGGCCAGGCGTAAGGTGCAGGTTGGTATCGTTGCGCAGCACACCGGGCGCCTGCACAGGATCGGAGAGATTATCTTTGGTCAATTTTTGCAGGGCGTCATAAGCCTTCTGATCGACCAGATAACGCTGCTCGACCCAGCCCTCGAGGCCTGTTGCAGTGCGCACGCGAGCGAAGCGCTTCTCGTGCTCCAGAACCTCAACACGGTCTCCGTTCTTCACCGTGCCGACGCGGTTGTTGACAGTCGCGACCTGGTCGCGAAGCGTGGCTTGTACGGCGGAAACATAATTCACTTCGAGGACGCGATGGTGGCTACCATCGCAGGCGGAACCAGCGAGCAGCAGGAACGCAATCGTTATGAACAGCGCCCCCCGCCGGCAAAACACCCACGCCTGCGGGCGTACAAGACTGGATTGGGATGGGTTCACAGCAGCGTGGTCCTTACACTCACTATAACGCGTTAGAGGAGGGGTTTTGCAGCACGGAAGTTTGGTTTGCGTGTACCTTTTGGCAACACGTATACGCCCCGAACCTGACGCTACCGCGTCGCTTCGGTTAACATTAAGAAAAGCAGTGGACGTCAGTCCTCAAAGACTTTGAGGCCTCGAGGTCACCACATCTTACAGATTTTTCGTTTTCAAGCGAGTGATGAAAAACAAATCTAAAAATCGGCTTGTCTCGCCATTAGTTTTCGCGGTATGGATTGCCAGTGCTTCCTTGTGCGCCGCTCAGCAGCCGGTGAATCCCGCACTACGTCCGCCCAAAGGGTCGCAGGTGGCCATTGTGGTCTTCGAGGATTTGCAGTGCCCCGATTGCCGCCGCGCCACGCCGCTGGTGGAAGAGGCGTCGCGAACTTACAAGATTCCTCTGATCCTCCATGATTTCCCGCTACCCTTTCATAGCTGGTCGTATCAGGCGGCGATTATGGCGCGCTATTTCGATACGCACTCGAAAGCCATGGGCAACGAGTTCCGCGACTATATTTTCGCCAACCAACTGGAAATCACCCCGGACAACCTGCGCAGCTACGCGGAGAAATTCGCCGCTGAGCATAAAGTGGAATTGCCGTTCGTGGTCGATCCGGGAGGCAAACTGGCGGCGCTGGTGAATGCCGATAAGGAATTGGGTAAAGAGATCAATATCCAGCACACGCCTACGCTTTACGTGGTGAGCAATAAACGATCGGGCAAGCCCTTTGTCGAAGTCGTGGACCGCAGCCAGCTTTACGCGCTGATTGACGCCATGATGAAGGAGTAGAGCTGGATACTTTCGCTATGGCAACAATTTCTTGGCCTAGCCAATACCTACGAACAATCGGGCGAAGAGCAGCACCGACAGGCCGATAGCTGCAATGCTGTTGGCTCGTATCCCTCGGTAGCTGGCGGCCCAGGGAAACATAAGGACCTCGAAGATCGGCATCAGCCGCTCCGGCCAAAGCAGGCCCGCGACCCCGAACGCCAAGCACACCTGCACCACAACACACAATTCCAAAGTCGTCATGAGGTTTTCCCACGCGAGGATGCCTTCTATTGGAATGGAAACGATGGAGGAAGCGGTAGATTACCGAGGTACTCGCCGGGCGCGTTTCTTCACTGTCGTCTTCGAAGTCTTCGTTTTCACGTTACTTTCCTTTCGTAGCTTCCATGCCGTGTGCAAGGCACCAGCAAGCACGTCTTCGCTGGCTTCCGCCAGGCGAATGTGCGTCATGCCTGACCTTCCCCATCCGCCGTGGACAGGCAGAAAAAGTTCCGGCGATTCACGTACAAAGTCGGCTTGCTGTTCGGGAGTGAGCTTTACATTGCCGTAGCCCTGTTTTTGAGAGACAAGCGTGGCGAAGATGCGGCCGCCCACGCGGAAGTCGGCTGATCCCAGGTGCGAGCCTTCTTCTGCTCCTTCAAAGCTAAGGGCAATGCGGCGAACGTCGGCAGGGGTCATGTAAATGGCTTCTCGTGATGGTCTAGCGGCTAAGGGCGCTTCTTTAAGAATAAGCCTTTATCGCAGCGCTGAAGCGCTGCGCCACCCAAAATCCCTACTTGCTGAAAATCACTCTTCACCGAAAATCACTTGTACCAAAATCCCTCGTATCCGAAATCACTCCCGCACAGGGAGTTTTTACTGGGGCTTAATTCCAACCACTTCTCCGGCGATCTAATCTCCGAAGCCAATGCCGATCGCTCGCGCGGCGCGCACCATATCGCCTCGCGGATCGACGGATTTGAGATGCCCGATGGCATGAGCTACATCTACGGAAACAATCGAGTCGCCGTGCAGCGCAACCATCATGCCGAACCCTCCCGCCGCAATCAAATCGACGGCGGCTACGCCGAAGCGCGTTGCCAGAATCCGATCGAAAGGCGTGGGCGTTCCTCCGCGTTGAATGTGTCCCAGCACGCTGACGCGCACTTCCTTACCCGATCCGTGCGCAATGGCATTACCGATCAGATTGCCAACCGAACTGGCGCGGCGGTTTTCCTTGAATTCATGCGGTAGCCTCGCTCCTTCGGCCACCACCACAATAGTAAAATCTTTGCCGATTTTTTCGCGCTCAGCGATGTGCCGGCAAACATGCTCCGTAGTGAAAGGAATCTCCGGGATCAAAATAACGTGCGCGCCCCCGGCAAGTCCGGCGTGCAGCGCAATCCAGCCGCAGTCACGGCCCATCACTTCGACGACCATCACGCGGTGATGCGAAGCTGCGGTGGTATGAATCTTGTCCAGCGCGTCGGTAACGGTCGATAGTGCGGTGTCGAAACCAAACGTGACCTCAGTTGCCGACAAATCGTTGTCGATCGTCTTGGGCACGCCGACAATCTTCAATCCTTTTTGAAAAAGTTCGTAGCCAATTTTCTGCGATCCATCGCCGCCAATGGTAATGATGGCGTCAATGCCTAGTTTTTCCGCATTGGCAACTACTAGCTCGGAGATGTCGCGCACCACTTCCTTTCCATCCTCGACCTTTTTGTAGTGGAACGGGTCGCCACGGTTGGTAGTTCCAAGGATCGTTCCTCCGCGCGGCAGGATGCCACTGACTTCTTTCAACGTGAGCTCGAACGATTTTTCCGGCCAGATAAGGCCGTCGAAGCCATCGGGAATACCGATGACCTTCCATCCATATTTCAGGATGGCGGCTTTGGTGGCGGCGCGAATCACGGCGTTCAGGCCGGGCGCGTCACCGCCTCCAGTAGCGATACCAATGCAGCGAATGTCGGACATAGAATTGGCCAGAGATTTTTGCAGGACGGTTTCTAACGGAAAGGCCGCCATCGCAATCATTAAGGACATTGCAATGAATGGCAACTTACGAGTGGCCGTGGAGAGAAGGAACTTATGTCACCAGCCGGCTGGGACGTGAATACTTGCGCCGCACAAACTACTTCCACAAATAATAAAACCCTACATGCTGCTCCAACATTTTCGCAGTATCCGGCAAATACTGTGAAATATCGCCCGTCATCAGATCAAGCAGCGTTCTGCGGTCTTTCTCCGGATGCACCAGCGTCGGCTCACCTGAAATGCCCACCGACTTCGCCGTATCTTTGATCACGGCCTGGAAGTCGCCCACATTATCGATCAGCTTCATATCGAGCGCCTGCGAACCCGTCCATACCTTGCCGTTGGCGATGGCCTTCACGTCGTCAACCTTCATTCCTCGCCCGTCAGCCACAGCCTGCACGAACTGCCCAAACATGTTGTCGATCAGCGACTGCATGTAGGCCTGCTCGGCGGGAGTGAGATCGCGCGCGGGGTTCCCTGTGTCCTTAAACTCGCCGGTCTTGAACACAATATTCTTCAACTTCGCCCATTTCAGCAGATCGCCATAGTTCACCCACTCGGCGATTACGCCAATCGAACCCACAATGCTGCCGTTATCGGCATAAATTTTGTTGGAAGCTGAAGCCACGTAATACGCGCCGCTCGCGCCCACGGTCTCAATAGAGACCACGATCCGCTTCTTTTTCCCCTCTTTGATTCGCTTAACTTCGCGATAAATCTCTTCCGACGCAGCCACGCCACCGCCCGGCGAGTTCACGTGCAGAATAATCGCCTTGATCGAAGAGTCGTCATCGAACTTCTTGAGTTCGTCGACTACCGGTTGCGGCGACAGAATCACGCCGTCGAGATCGACTACGCCGATGCGGTCGCCGAACCCGCCAAACGAAGATTCATTGCCGCCGGCATGCAAAGTCAGATAAACCAGCGAAAACACGGCCAGCACGAAGAGGAAAAATGCTCCTCCGCCAATCAGAACCCAGAGCAAGGTGTGGGAGCGTCGTTCAGACATGTGGCAAGTTTAGCACCGTGGGCCGGGCAGGAGCACTTTCAGCGCTTCCCGCCGCACTCCGACTTCCGCTGGAGTCCGGCAAACGAATTCGCCATCCGCATATATATCCAGCGGTTTCTCGGTTTCCACGCGCACCCGCGCCGTCTGGAAATAATTCACTTCGCGAACTTTCAAGTGATGGCCAAAATAAACAGTCGGAAACAAACACGCCAGTTTGAACGGATTCATTCCACCGATCACACATGCATCGAGCATGCCGTCGTTCATTCGCGCATTAGGCGCGATCCTCATGCCGTCGCCATAAGTTGCGGTATTGGCGAAAGCTGCCAGGAGTGTAAGCTGATCGCTGCGGATGACCCACTGGCCGGCATTGTCCGCCGTATAGATTTTCATCGGGAGTGGGGCAAAGCAAAAAATCGCCGGAGCTGCGGCTAACGCATACCCTCCGTGGCCGCGCAGCCAGCGCGGCAACCCGTTCGCCCTGCGGGCAACTTCGCTATCCAGCCCAACCCCGGCCACACTGCAAAAATGAATAGGATCGTGTGGCGCGTGCGACTCGCCGGCGTCTCCGCTTAATGGTGAAATTACCCCCAGATCAATCGCGCATACATTGCCGCGTTCTAGAAAGAAGCACCGCCACGCCGCCAGCGAATCGCGCACGCTGCGCAATCCAAGCGCCCGGGCAAAATCGTTCCCGCTGCCTGCGGGCACAACCAGCACAGGCAAATCAAGCCTAACGAGTGGCTCAAGATGGCGATGAATCGTGCCATCGCCGCCGAAGAGCAGAACAACGTCGGTCCGATCGCCAGCCGCGGGCAGACCGATATGCCATGCAATCGAATTATCTATTTGGAAGGGCTTGAGATTTTTCTGCGAGCATCCCAGGCCGAAGATGGCAGCCGCGCGCATATGCGCGCTTGAGAGTAGCAGAGTTGCAAACGGCAAGCCGCCGATTTTTTCTAATTTCAGAGTGCGATCCATCTTTCGCTAGAATCGAGCGCATGATCGTTCTCGCTTCCGCCTCGCCGCGCCGCCAGGAGTTACTCCGAAACGCCGGCATTCCCTTCACCGTGCAACCGGCGAATATCGATGAAACACCGCTTGCCGGCGAACTTCCGCAAGCCTGTGCCGAGCGATTGGCGCGGGAAAAAGCGCTGGCAGTTTTCCAAACGCACTCGCAAGATTATGTACTTGGAGCGGACACGATCGTCGTAATCGACGGGTGCATTCTAGGCAAGCCCCACGACAAAGAAGATGCCGCGCGTATGTTGCGCTTGCTCGCTGGACGCACGCACGGGGTCACCACCGGAGTCTGCCTCGTCTCGGCAAAGCATGAGCAGGTGGCTTCGGAGAGCACCCTAGTCACCATGTATGAAATCTCAGATGACGAAATCCAAGCCTACGTCTCTACTGGCGACCCGATGGACAAAGCCGGCGCCTATGGCATCCAAGGCGTAGCCTCGCGCTGGATTCCGCGCATTGAAGGCGACTACAGCAATGTGGTGGGACTTCCCGTGGGGCGAGTGTATTCGATGTTGCGCCAGGCAGGCGCGTTATGAATTGGTGAGTTTCCGTTTCTCTCAGCGAACCCCGCGGCACTTCTCCGCGAACCCCGCGATTCGAGCTAGGCGGGCAAGCTAGGTAGCACTCAAAGCCCCTATGATTTCTTCTCGTCGTCTTTTTTCTTCTCTTCCGGTTCTTTCATCGAGGACTTAAAGTTACGGATGCCCTCGCCCAATCCCTTGCCGACCGCGGCAAACTTGCTAGTGCCAAAAATCAGCAGGATGATCGCGATGATCAGGAGCAAATGCAGTGGTTGAAATAATCCCTCACCCATAACTTCCTCCCGTTCCGGCTCAGCCTCGTTTCCCATCGCAGGCTGACCGTACTAGATGTAAAAAATTTTAGGCCATGCCAACGGCGGAGTCAAAAAGAACGATTTCAAAAAACGACGTACCGAATCGCCGCTCACCACGCAGCCCTCCCGAAGTCTATGCTTAGAACATAAGTTTCCCGGAGGTTGACGGTGATTCACAAGCGTTGCGTTCTAATTCTCACCGCACTCATTTCGTGTTCGGCATTCTCTTTCGTTTTTTCTCAAGCTTCGAGCCAAGCGCCGTCTGGCAACCCGAGCGAGCATCGTAAAACCAGCGAACCGTATACCGGCGATCTCTCTATTTTCGAATCCCCCGGCCGCGACGAACGCCTGCAAATCAATCGCGTCATGGATATTCTCGGCATTACTCGTGGCAAATCAGTTGCCGATATCGGAGCCGGTTCCGGATGGTTCACCGTGCGGGCAGCGCGCGGCGTAGGCGAAAGCGGCGTTGTCTATGCCGTGGACATCAATCGAGAGGCAATTCACTATATCGAGGACCGCGCGAAAAAAGAGCAGCTATCGAACGTGAAGGCAATCCTGAGCCAGCCGGAAAACCCGCTTCTGCCTGCGGCCTCCGTCGATGCTGTTCTGCTGCTGAAGACCTATCACGAAGTGGCCGATCCAGTGACTCTTTTGCGCAACCTTGGGGCAGCGCTTCGCCCCGGCGCGAAAGTTGGAATTATCGATCGCAATGGAAACGGCGAGGATCACGGAGTAGGCCATGACATCGTTATTCGCGAGGCCGCCGAAGCGGGCTACAAACTCACAGGGCGATACGATTTTGTAAAAGGCGACAAGATGGATTACTTTCTGGTCTTCATCCGCTGAAATTTCTTTTCTATTCACAATTTTTCGTTTGAAAAAATTTTAAACACTTTCGATCATGCCGGCCAGCAGCAGCGCTCTACGCGGCAACTCGGAAATCACAATATGTTCGTGGACCGCATGCGCGCCTTCGCCCACACCGCCCAGGCCATCGAGCGTGGGAATGCCCATTCCAGCTGTAAAGTTTCCGTCGGAGCCTCCGCCAACCGCGGCTTCGTCGAGTTTCCAGTTCACTTGGCTGGCAATCGTTTGCGCCTTTTTATAAAGCGCCGCAACACCCGCTGTTCGCTCCATCGGCATACGATTGATTCCGCCGCTGATTTCAAGTTTGCAGTGCCTGTCGAACGGTTTCAGCGAACGCAATTTTCGGTCGATAGCAGCGGCTTGCTTCGCGTTTTTGATACGCACATCGATTCTCACCGACGCTTCCGCAGCTATCACATTCGTGCGCGTTCCACCCTCGATCACGCCGGGATTTATCGATACTCCTTCACGCAGATTATTTAATTTTGCGATGACCGCGATCTGGCGGGCCAACTCCAGGATCGAGCTATGTCCTTTGCCAGGATCAAGCCCCGCATGCGCCGCGATGCCTTTCACTCGCAGCGAATACTCGCCCACACCTTTACGCGCCGTTTTCACTGCGCCGCGAAGTCCCGCAGCCGGCTCCAGAACCAGCACTCCCGCAGATTTTTTTGCCAAAGCTTCGGTGATTTTCCGCGAAGAATGGCTACCGATCTCTTCGTCCGAAACGAGAAAAACCGTGACCGGCCGTGGCATGGCCTTATACCACGTTTGCAAGGCTTCGATGGCGAAGAGCATCAGCGCAATGCCGGATTTCATATCAAGAACTCCCGGCCCATGTAGACGGCTATCCTCGATTTTGCAAGGCATGTTCGCCAATGTGCCCAGCGGATAAACCGTGTCGTAATGGCCGAGCAGCAACAGCGGTTTGTGATTTTCCGCTGCGCCCTTGGGAAGCGCGGAAAAATCAACCTGCAAGCTGCCGCCGAATTCGCTGTTGCGATGGAATTGTGACCGGCCGCCCAGCGCCTTAAATTTGGACGCAAGCAACCTGGCGATCCGATCTACAGCCGGCTTGTTGTCGCTCGGAGATTCAATTTCCGCGAGCTCACGAATGGTCTCGACAATTTGATCCTGACACCGCTCAAAATAGCGCAGTCTCTCTTTCCACTCATTCGGCGGAATTGCATTGTGCGAGAGGGCAACTGCTTTGATTATTTTCCTGGAAGGCACAAATATCTTTCCTTGAACGTTCGCGCGATTTATTGTCTGCGCGACGCGGTACAGTATAATCTTCAGTCTGCTTGGGACCACTATGACTGAAAGCATTCCGCCCGACAATGGCGCACCGAAGACGGGCCTCGACATTCACGAAATCTTGAAAATTCTGCCGCACCGCTATCCGCTGCTGCTGATCGACCGAGTGCTGGAGCTAAAACGCAAAGATCGCATTGTCGCCATCAAGAATGTCACCATCAATGAGCCGTTTTTCAACGGCCACTTTCCTGGGCTGCCCATTATGCCGGGCGTGCTGATTGTAGAAGCCATTGCGCAGGCCGGTGGTGCCTTGCTGCTTACCGAAGTGGAAGACCGCACGGATAAAGTCATGGTATTCACAGGTATCGAACGCGCCAAATTCCGGCGTCCCGTAAGTCCCGGCGATCAACTGCGGATTGAAGTGGAAGTGAAAGGCTGGCGCGCCATTCCCCGCATGATCGCGGCAAAGATGCACGGCGTGGCTTATGTTGCGGGGAAGCGCGTAGCTGAGGCTACGGTTTCGTGCCAGCTCATCGACAGCTCCCGCGGCCGTGGCGACAGCGTCGATGACGGCGCAACTGCGGAATGAACTCGCTCGTTCAACCCTTGAGGAATCTGCCCTGACGATTCAATCATGAACGTTCATCCCACGGCGATCATTGATGCGCGCGCCAAAGTTCCAGCTTCGTGCAAAATCGGTCCCTATTGCGTGATTGGCCCTGAGGTTGAGCTGGGGGAGAATTGCCGTCTCATATCGCATGTAGCGATTGCGGGGCCTACGAAAATCGGCAGCGATAATTCGTTCTTCCCGTTTGCCGCTATCGGCATGGCACCGCAGGATGTGACTTACAACGGCGAACCAACCCGCCTCGAAATCGGCGACCACAACGAGATTCGGGAGTGCGTCACCATCAGCCGCGGCACTGTGAAGGGCGGGGGGCTAACCCGAGTCGGCAGCCACACGCTCATCATGGCCTACGCGCATGTCGGCCACGATAGCATGATCGGCGACCACTGCATGTTGGTGAACGGCGCGACGCTAGGCGGGCATGTGACCGTGGAGGAATGGGCGGTAGTAGGGGCGCTCTGTCCGGTGCATCAGTTTGTGCGGATTGGGGCACACTCTTATATTGGCGGCGGCACGACGATTACGCAGGATGTCCTGCCGTTCTCGATGACCTCAGCCGCGCGCAATACGAATGCATATGGGATGAATAAGGTGGGGCTGGAGCGGCGCGGATTTTCGAAGGAGCGCATTGCCAGGATTCATCATGCCTACAAGATTTTGCTGGCTTCGAAATTGAATACTTCGCAGGCGCTGGAGAAGTTGAAGTGCGAAGCTGGCCTCGGGGAAGATGTTGAGATGTTGATTCGATTTATAGAATCGTCGGAGCGCGGGATTATCAAGTAAGCCGATGTACCCTACGATGGTTGCCGACGATTTGTCAAAGCCCGCCCAAGCGAAGATTGGATGGGACAGTGCCTCGAAGCAAACCTCTGGGAAAACCCAGCCTATTTCAGGAGTTCTGCCGGGACTGAATCGTCCGGCCCAACGTAAACTGGGGAACCTTTCCCCATGAACGAAAATCTCTCGACCTCAAACTCATTCGGATCTGGTCAACAAACTGGATATCGTAGAGTTCTACGATTTGGTGCGTACATGGCCCTCCCGTAGGCTCGATGATGGCGTCTTCCTTAATTTGCAGCCCGTATTTTGCGGAGTCATATTTCCTGCCAATCAGCTGTTTCTTCCCATCCGCAATCATGTACACGGAATGGATGAGGCAGGGGAATCCGTTGACGGTTTCTTCACCCAACGCACTCTTGGCGTTTGCCAGGTACTCGGGATGAGGCCCGTGGAGCAGGTCGGCTAGCTCCACCGCCTCGTGCTTTTCATAATTCAGTTGGTACAGTTTGTGCCGGCTGTAGTCCTCCAGTTGACCCCAACGAATCGCGGTCTCGCCTGCCCGGGTAGAGTATGTCTGGGTTACGGTCGAACCGGCTGAGTTTCGTAGATATCTGCCGAGCGTTTCGGTGTGACTCACCACATTCTCGTCGGAGTCCAGCACGTCGCGAACGGTGCGTTGCTTGGCTACTACAGGGTGATCTGCGCATGGCATAAAGCCGCGCCCATGGCAGCGGAGACAATCAAGCAAAGTGCAATCGCTCTCATGGCGGAACCTCCTACTGAAAAATCAATCTGTGCCACGAATTCTTCCGCCCAAACAATTAACAAGTCAAGAGAAATTTAGCAGACGTGATACGCTTCTACGCTGCATGGGTGGGATTTCCACGAATCGGGAGGAAAGGACCAGCATGAAAAGATCGGCATTGCTGCTGTTCGGACTCGCGTTTTGCGCCGCCTCGGGCTTTGGTCAGACGGAATCAGAAGTTCGTGATCGAATCGTGGGCACGTGGAAGCTTGTGTCCACCGAAGAGATCCTGAAGGACGGCACCTCTCGCCCGTTTCCTGCTTTCGGACTGCACGGCAAGGGCTTCCTCATGTACCAGTGCGACGGTTACATGTGCGCTGTCATTACAAATCCCGACCGTTACAAATCGGCCGACCCAGCGCATGCCATGCCGGAGGAAAAAGCGGCTGCCGCAGATGGCACTTTTTCTTACTGCGGCCGGTATGAGATCGACACGAAACAAGAGAGGATTATTCATCTGCCGGAAGTGGCCAGCGCCCCCGGATATGTGGGATCGCGGCAGATCCGGCCTTATCGCTTCGAAGGCGAGCGCCTGATCTTCAGCGATGTTGAGAAAGACGACCCATCTATTGAACGTTGGAAAATTGTCTGGGAAAAAGTTCAGTAGGACCTCACTTTGTATTTTGGCGTACGCTCCCGCGGAAAAGGCTGCCCCCAGCTTTGCTTCTGTTGCCAAGTTGGGTACCACGGACCTCAACCGCCCACGTCATACCGTGTACCTGCACTCCAGTCACTTGCCAGCGCCCCGGTTTCGGAGTGAAAATTCTCTAGGAAAAACTATGGGACGCCTTTTCGGCTTTGTTGGACTTGTCGCAGCACTAGCGGTCGGGATGTACATTTATTCCAGGCAGATGCAGAGCACGTCCGCCGCCGCTGGGACGGACAATCCCAAGGCTGCTGTAAATATTACCGGCGTGCGCACCGACTTGATCGCCATGGCACAGGCCGAGCAACGGTACCTGGCGAGCGAAGGAAAATATGCTTCTCTCGATGAACTGATTTCGTCGCAATCCATTGCCATCAGGAAACAGCGCCCTCCTTACACTTACGAAATTCAGACCAGCGACAGCGGGTTCCGGGTCATAGCTACCCGGTCATCGGACGATGGTTCTGGCGCGCCTGCTCAGTTGTCGGTCAATGAGAACATGGAGTTTCAAACTTCGCAATAACGCTGCGCTCTCTTCCATCATTCTGCGTGCTGAATGCTAGACTGACTCGTCGATCTATCATTCGTTGGTCGGGCACTCGTTAGTCGGGCACGCACGCTTCATGTCTTCGCAAATGCCTTCTCACAGCCGAAAGCTTGGCCTCATCGCGGGCAACGGCAAGTTTCCTTTCCTCGTGCTCGATGCGGCGCGCGCGAATGGCTATGAAGTGGTCGTGGTCGCGATCAAAGAAGAGGCAATTCCCGAGATCGAGTCTCACGGTGCCGCCTCGGTTCACTGGCTCTCGCTGGGCGAGCTTTCCAAGTTGATCGACACCTTCCACCGCGAAGACGTAAAGCGCGCGGTCATGGCGGGGCAGGTGAAGCACAAGCAGATTTTTTCCGCGATCCGTCCAGATTGGCGGCTCGCCAAACTTTTGCTCTCGCTCACCACACGCAATACCGATAGCCTGCTGGGCGCAGTGGCAAAAGTTCTAGGTGACGAAGGCATCACCCTGGAAAATTCAACGTGGCTGCTCGAACCGCTGCTGGTCAAGGCCGGCATTCTTACACGCCGCGCCCCGACCGAGCAGGAACTTAAAAATATTGAGTACGGCCGCACAGTAGCACGCCATCTGGCGCAACATGATATCGGACAAACGGTCGTCATCGCCGAATCGGCCTGCGTGGCCGTTGAAGCGATGGAGGGTACCGACGCCACGATCCAACGCGCGGGAGAGATCATGCGCTCGTTGCATGGCGAGGCATCCACGTTAAATCGCGCCCTGACCGTGGTGAAAATTGCCAAGCCAAATCAGGACATGCGCTTCGACGTCCCGGTAATTGGAGTGCAGACTATTGAAGTCATGCAGGCTGCCGGCGCAACCTGTCTCGCCCTGGATGCCGGGAAATGCCTGATGCTCGATGGCGAAAAAATTATCGACGCCGCCAACGCGGCGGGAATTGCGGTTGCGTCCGATGCGGTGAAATCCTAACTCTGATAAATATTTATGCCGAAGAAAAGAGCGAACAAGATGGCTCCCCGAAATTCCGAATCCGCTCTCATAGCCGACCAACTCCGCCGCGCATTCGATGGCGAGGCGTGGCACGGTCCCGCGCTGCTGGAAATTTTGAAAGATGTCGATGCCACGACCGCCGCCACCAAACCACTGGCCGATGCTCACAGCATATGGGAGCTAGTGATGCACGTCGCCGTCTGGGACGAAGCGACGCTGCAAAGGCTTGCTGGAATAAAATCGCAACCGACCGGCACTAAAAATTTCCCGCTCGTCCCGGCCAAGCCGACCGAAAGCGCGTGGAAAAAATCGGTAGCAGAATTAAAGAACACGCATGACCAGCTTGTGAAAACGGTTGCGGCGCTGGCCGAGTCGCGGCTTACTGACCGCGTTCCCGGTAAGCGCTACAATTTTTATCATCTGCTTCACGGCGTGGTGCAGCACGAGCTTTACCACGCAGGGCAGATTGCTATTCTGAAAAAAGCCCACCGCTGAAGCACTACAATCTGTCCAAAGATGCCCTTTCCCGCCTTTCCATTTACAATCTGGTGTTCCCTTGGCAGCCGGCCATCCGAGAGTTTTCCTGAGCCCTGACAATCCGATCTCGGTCGCAGTCGTTGGAGTTGGCGTTTTCGGACGCAACCATGCCCGCATCTATAAGGAATTAGAACAGCAGGGCGAACCGGTGCGACTAGTGGGCGTGGTCGACCCAAATCTGGATCGCGCCGATTCCGTTGCCCGGGAATTCGGATGCCGCGCCTTCGGCTCCGTCGACCAGTTGCTGACCACGCGTAGTGAAGTTTCTGCCGCGTCGGTGGCCGCGCCTACCATTCACCATATGGAAGTCGCCAGTACCCTGATGAAAGCCGGCGTCGATGTTCTGATCGAAAAGCCGCTAGCTGCTTCGCTCAAAGAGGCCGATGAATTGGTCCAGCTGGCTGTCGCTCATAAGCGAATCGCTCAGGTCGGGCACCTGGAGCGCTTCAATCCCGCCGTACGCGCCACCTTTCCCTTGCTTACGCAGCCCATGTTTTTCGAGGTCCACCGTCTCAGCGTCTTTACCCCGCGTTCGCTCGACGTTGACGTGGTGCTGGATCTGATGATCCACGATCTCGACATTGTGCTTTCCTTTGCCAACTCTCCCGTAAAGGAAGTTCGCGCGGTCGGCTTGCCCATTCTTTCCGGTAAAGTGGATATCGCCAACGTGCGCCTGGAATTCGAATCCGGCTGCGTGGCCAACTTCACCGCCAGCCGGGTATCGACCGAGCGCGTGCGTAAGCTGCGATTTTTTCAGCCCCGGCAATATATTTCTGTCGACTACGGACGCCAGGAGGTCCTCGTTTTTACCGTGGGCGAAGACGGATCGGCTTCCAGCAAACCCAGCGTCAATCCGGAGATAAAAGTGGGCAAGCCCGCGGTAGCCTCCGAAGAGCCGTTGCACGCGGAATTGAAATCATTCCTACTCGCTGTGCGCCAGCGTTCTGCGCCCGTGGTGCCGATTAGCGATGGCCGCGCTGCTCTTGCCCTTGCGCTCGATATAGTAGGCGCGATTTGCGAGCATGGAAACAAAGTCGGCCTGTCTGGTCTTGCCAACTCCCGCCCCTGATCCATTCCTCGTGAATGTCGCCGCCGGGCTTCCAGGTCGCAAATCAACGCGCTGTTTTACAATTGTTTACACACGCAAGTCCCGCGCCATTTGACAGTACGCAGAATCGCACGAAAGATGCGAAAATAGTGGTAGCTTGGCCGCGGTAACTCGCTGAGTCATCCGATGGTCGTCCGCTAAACACCGGATGCAACGAAGCGAGGGAATTGTGTGTCTAACGGACAAGCCTAGTTCATGCCCATCACACAGATTCCATTCCAGGATCCGGTCGCTCCCGAAAAGCCGCAGCCGGAACAGCTCGGGCTTTACGACAGTCAGGGATGGGAAACAGCTTACCGCGAGTCGGACGACCATCGCATTCCGCATCTGCTTATCCAGTTGCAGGACGATCTCACGCGTTCGCGCCGCCGTGAGGCCGCATGGATTTCGATCATCGTCCACCTGCTGCTGCTTTTTTTCCTCTTTAAGATCGAGTGGTTCGAAAAGTACATTCCCTGGCACACGGTAACCACGAAAAACACGGCCAACCTGAACGGCGCCACGTTCCTCGAACTTCCGCCGGATTTGCAGAAGATTGAGAAAAGACCGAATACCAATATCGCTTCCGACAAGAATCGCATCGCGATGACACGGCACCCGGAGTTGGACTCCAAGGAACTGCGCAAAATTTTAGCCACGCCGCCGCCGGGAAGGCCCGGTTCGCGAGCGCCGCAAATGCAGCAGCCGCCCGCACAATCATCCGCCGGACTGGCGCAGAATCAACCGCCGCCCCAACCACAACAACAGCAACAAGCCAATCCTCAGATAGCGCAGTTGCAGACTCCGGCTGCCCCTAACGTCAGCGATGAGTTCAAGAAGTATGCTGGCTCAATGTCTGCCGGTTCGGCACTGCAGGAAGCGACTCGCGCGGCTGCCGACCGGCGAGGTGGCGGCGTCCAGCAAGGCGACGGCGGAAATTTCGGTCTAGGCACGGGCGCGCATGGGAGACAGTTGGGCAATCTTGAAGTTCTCAGCGACACGATGGGCGTGGACTTCGGCCCATACTTGCAGCGCGTGTTACACGATGTCCGCGAGAACTGGTACACCGCGATTCCAGAATCCGCGCAGTTCAAACACGGAAACCTCATCATCGAATTCGCAATTAAGAAAGATGGAAAAGTTGCGGGTATGAAACTGGTGACGACTTCCGGAGATGTTCCATTGGATCGCGCGGCCTGGGCCGGCATTCAAGCGTCGGATCCATTTCCACCCTTGCCCAGCGAATTTGGCGGGCAGTATCTGGCTCTGCGCTTTCGCTTTTTCTATAACCCCACCAAAGATGAATTGCAGTAGCGTGTTTCGGCTTGCAGCGTAGATTGCAGGATGTTTCCCTACCAGCACGGCAGCGATTCCGATTGACGATCGGCGAACTGCAATGCGCGAGATATTTACCCCTTCCGCAGGTGAATCGATCCATCTCCCGTGTGAATCACCAGCGAATTGCCGCCGCCATTCAGCTTGCCGTGAACTTCGTTCTCTCGAATCTTACCTTCGGCCGTCACTGGTATGTCGAGATCAATGTAGCCATCCCCCGTGTGCAAGTCCACATCGGCAGCCAATGTTTCCGGCACCTCCAGCGTTACCGAACCATCGCCACTTTCCAGCCGCCAGCCTGCCGCGATTGCCGATCCACTCATAGCACGCGCATCCACGTGTCCATCGCCGGTCTTGAGTTCAAGCTCGTCAAAGCGCCCGTCAGCGCGGATGTGACCATCCCCAGTGGTCGCATGCAGTTTGCCGTCCACGCTGGCAATTTCCTGCGAGCCATCGCCGCTGTGCAGCCGCATTTCGCCTTTGAAATTGCCTATCTCAATCTTGCCGTCTCCGGTGTGCAAATCGACCCGGCCCTCTCGCGGCATGTGGATGTCAATATCAACACGATGGGTGACATAGCCCCAATTAATCGTCACGCCATGCGGATAGCGGACCTCAACTTCGACCACGTTCCCCATCTGGTGCTCCTGAATCTGGATTCCGCCATCGCCGATCTTGTAGTGCGTGGTCGTCACTTTGGCTTCGATGGTGTTCTGGTCCCAGGTAGAGACGTGGATGTTGGCATCGGAGGTCTCAACCCGCAAATCAGGCTGGCCGCTAAGTGTATAAGTTTTGGACCAATCGTCCGCCCGCGCCGACCCCAGCGCCAAAGTACCGACAAATGCTATCGACATGAAAGCCGCGAACAACCAATGTGATTTACTCAGTCGTCTCATAAATCCTCCCATGGGCAAGCGCACCCCGGCCCAGTCTCATAGACGTGTTACGCAGCAATCGTGAGTTTGGTCCGGAGAAAATCTGGACCTCGAATTTCTTTCGGGGACGTACAATACTGGCGTGGCCAATGCTCCATCATCCGGTAATGCCGATCACAAGCACCGCCGCCACGCAGCCTATGCCACGGAAACCGCCGGCCTGCTGTTGATCGCCTTTCTTTTGCTAGTCCTCACCGTGATTCGCTATTGGCACGCCATTCACTGGAGCCTACGCTGACGGTAGCTTCTGCGCAGCCCGAACCGCTGCTTGTGGTCGTGCTCGGGCCCACAGCAAGCGGCAAAACCGCGTTATCGCTCGCGCTTGCTGAGCGCTTCCGCGGCGAGATCATAAATTGCGATTCGATCGCCATGTGCCGCGAGTTCGACATCGGGACTGCCAAGCCAACTGCTTCGGAGCGCGCCCGCGCAACCCATCATCTGCTCGACTATATTTCTCCGACAATCTCAATGACCGCCGGTGAATATGCCCGGCAGGCGCGGCAAATACTTGAGGAGGTGAAAACACGAGGTCATCTACCAATCGTTGTTGGGGGCACTGGACTCTATCTACGTGCCCTACTCGACGGACTTTTTCCCGGCCCACAGCGCTCCGAAAAATTGCGTGAGCGGCTACGTGAACGAGCCACCAGCCAAGGCTCCGGCTATCTTCATCGCGTCTTGCAGCGGCTCGATCCGGCGGCCGCACAAAAAATTCATGCCAACGACGCGCCCAAGCTGATCCGCGCCATTGAAGTCTGCCTGGCCTCGCGCCAAAAAATGACTGAACTCTGGCAGCAAGGGCGCGATACTCTGCGTGGCTTTCGCATTTTTAGAATTGGCCTCGATCCTGATCGCCCAGTGTTGTACGACAGAATCAACCGCCGCGCACAGCAAATGTTTAAAGCAGGCTTGATTGAAGAAACCCAAGTTCTCTTACAAAAATATGGGGACGATGCGACTCCGCTAACCTCGCTCGGTTACAAACAAGCCCTTCAATTCCTTCGCAAAGAACTCACCCGCGAGCAGGCAATACAGGCAGCCCAACAAGCCCATCGGAACTATGCCAAACGCCAGATGACTTGGTTCCGCCGCGAACCTGAGGTTCACTGGCTGCGCGGTTTCGGTGACGATTCGGCCCTCCAGCACGAAGCTGTGATCGAAATTAAAAACCTACTTTCTCGATAAATACTCCTACAAATTAGTCCCACGGATTAACCCAATAGTTCTGCTATCGTTTCTGCATGAATCGCAAACTTGCTCTCCCAGTCATTGCTCTTCTGCTGTCCGTATCCGCCTTCGCTAAAGAAAAATATCAGCGTTCCGGCCCCATCAACCTGACGCACAGCGGAGAAAAGTGGGCGGAGAAGACTCTGCGCAAGCTCACCCTCGAAGAAAAAGTCGGGCAGGTATTCATGATCTGGTGCCGCGCCAGCTTTCTGAACGAGGAAAATCCGGAATACCTGCAACTGCGCGAGGCCATCCAGAAGTATCACGTCGGCTCGTTTGCCATGACGGTTCATGTCGACGGCCCCTACCTTCTGCGCAGCGAGCCCTACGAAGCAGCCGAGCTTTTGAACCACCTGCAAAGCGACTCCAAACTTCCGCTTCTATTCGCCGCCGATTTTGAGCGCGGCGTCTCTATGCGCCTGCTGGGAACCACGGTTTTCCCGCACGCCATGGCTTTCGGCGGCGACGGCAAACCGGAAGATGCAGAGGCCTTTGGCCGCATCACCGCCGAAGAGGCTCGCGCCATCGGCATTCACTGGAATTTCTTCCCCGACGCGGATGTCAACTCGAATCCCGCCAATCCCATCATCAACACGCGCTCGTTCGGCGAAGATCCCGCGCAGGTTGGCAACCTGGTGGTCGCTTACATCAAAGGCGCGCACGCAGGCGGAATGTTGACCACCGTGAAGCACTTTCCCGGCCACGGCGATACCGCAACCGATTCGCATTTAGGCGTGGCCAGCGTGAATGTGAATCGGGCGCACCTGGATTCGATTGAACTGCCGCCATTTAAGCAGGCCATCGCAGCCGGTGTCGATTCCGTCATGGTCGCGCACGTAACCGTTCCCTCGCTCGATTCCGATCCCAATCACGTCGGCACAATTTCTCCCGCAATCGTCTCCGATCTGCTGGAAAAGCAACTCGGTTTCAAAGGCATAGTCGTCACCGATGCACTGGACATGGCCGGCCTGACCCACCTTTTCGCTAATAACATCGGTCGCGCAGCTGTGGAGGCTTTCAAGGCCGGCAACGACCTGCTTCTCATCCCCGCTGACTTTCCAGCTTCGTTCGATGCCATGGTGCAAGCCGTCCGCTCCGGAGAAATTTCCCAGGAGCGGCTCAACGCATCCGTTCTTAAACTACTAAAAACAAAGGCCTCTCTCGGATTGCAAGACGCCCGCATGGTGGATATAAATGCCGTCGCAAACCTGGTAGGCAAGCCGGAAAATATCGCCTTCGGCCAGCATGTAGCCGACGAAGCCGTAACCCTGGTTCGCGATAACGGCAAAGTTTTGCCACTTAAATCCAAGGGAACCACCAAGGCCGGCCTTCCGTATACAACACAGGAGGCAATTCGCAACGAAACTGTAGCCGTATTGTTCTCCGACGATGTGCGCACCGATTCCGGCCGCGCGTTCGGGCGCGAACTTCGCGCGCGCATTCCGGATGCAAGCCTGGTTTACGTTGACCCACGCATCGCCGCAGGGATGAGCGATACGGTGCTGAAGGCGGTAGATGAAGCCAAGACTGTCATCGCCGCGGTTTATGTGATTCCGACTGCAGGCAAGGTCGGCAACACGGTTGCAATGTCCGACGCGACCGGCGCGCTGTTGCAGCAGTTATTGGATCGTGCTGCCGCTAAAACTGCGGTAGTCGCTATGGGCAATCCGTATCTGGCCGCGGACTTCCCGAAGGTTGAAAATTATATGTGCACATTTTCCAACGCATCGGTCTCGGAAACAGCCGCCGTGAAAGCGTTATTTGGCGAGATTCCTATTCATGGGCACCTTCCGGTCAGCATTCCTAATATCGCCCAGCGAGGCACGGGTATCGGGCGTTCCGCTCAAGTGGCCGGTGGAGGAACGGAACATGCGCAGAAATAAACTCCCAGCAACCATGGTCGCGGCAAGCCTTGCCGCACTTCTGGCTCTGCCCGCGTGCAGCGTTAACGTACAAAAAGAGGCTAATGGCCAAGACAAACAGGTGGACGTCAAAACGCTGCTCGGCGGAATCCATGTCAGCAAACAGGCAGATGTTTCCGACGTTGGCATCGCCGTATATCCCGGCGCGCGCATGAAGCAAAAAGATTCCGATGGCGACGACAAGAGCGCCAATGTAAATGTCTCCGGCTTCGGCTACGGGATCAAGGTCGTCGCTATGGAATATGAATCGGACGACGCACCCGCGAAGGTTCTGTCTTTTTATCGAGATCAACTGAAGAAATACGGAAACGTGCTCGAATGCCACACCTCCAAAGGAGACTGGAATGTGAACATGGGTAAGAGCGGCTCGAATGAGTTGACCTGCCAAGGCACCGGCGGCAACGACATCGAACTTAAGGTGGGTAAACAAGACGATCAGCACATTGTGGCCGTACAGCCTGATGGCAAGGGAACGAGTTTTTCGCTCGTATATGTGCGTACTCACGGCAAGGACGCCGATATTTAGCATTGTTAGTGCAAGTTCGGGACGTTTTAGGAGGGATTTTTATGGCTTGTACGAATTCGTTTCGATCCATCGCTGTCAATTCCATTCTCACCATCGCGTTGACTGTCATTCCATGCCTCGCCGCTCAAGCGCAAGACTCAAATGCCGGCCAGGATAAGCATCTCGACGTGCAAAGCTCCGCGGGTGACCTGCACGTAGGCAACGATGCCGATGCTCGAAAGACCGGACTGCCGCTGTATCCCGGTGCGCGGCCTAAACACGAAGAAAATAACGGCAATGCGAATCTAGGATTGTTCACCGATGCCTTCGGCATCAAGCTGGTGGTAGCCAAATATGACTCCAACGATGCCCCCGGCAAAATCATCGATTACTACCGCGAACACCTTAAAAAGTTCGGCAAAGTCCTCGAGTGCCACACTCGCGAGCATGGCGGCACGCACGCCGACTTCGACGACGACGATCATGATGACCACGCCAATAATCAGAGATCCAAAGAGCTCAAATGCGAAGGTGACAACACCGGCCCCGTGACAGAACTGAAGGTCGGAACTGAAGAAAACCAGCATGTGGTCTCTGTCGAGCCCAATGCCAGCGGGTCCGGATCGACCCTGGCCCTGGTTTACGTTCACCTCCGCGGCAAGCAGGGAGACATTTAAGCCGCCGTTTCTCCACGCGAAGCGCCCTCCACTTGCGGCTTTGGTGCGGCATTGCGATACTTTCAAGAGGCACTGCCGGACTCCGAATGGACCATCCTTGCTATCGGTGCGGACAAAGCGTGGAAGACGGAAGACCCTTTTGCCCGCAATGCGGAGCACCGCAAATCCGCGTAGCCGTGCCCGAACTGGCCCCAGTCGCTGCCGGCGTTCCATCGGCTGACATTTTTGCTTCCGACTCAGCGCTTACTCCAGACACGCTCAATACCACTCTTTCCGCCGCCATAGTATGGCCTTCAGCCCTTCGTACCAGCGCAATTGCAGCCTTGATTGCGGCTATGATCATGAGCCTGGGCCTCATGGTCCCTTTGCTGGCCGTGTTAGGAGCAGGATTTCTCGCCGTCAGTTTCTACCATCGCAAAAATCCAGCCTGGAATGTGAATGCCCGCTCCGGAGCGCGGCTGGGCGCGGTAAGCGGCGTTCTGTTTTTTGGCATCGCGGCCATCTTCGAAACCATTGCCGTAGCCGTATTTCATACCGGAGGTCAGATCCGCCAAAAGTTGCTCGAAGCGCTTCAGCAGGCTGCTTCCCGCGCCAACGATCCGCAGGTGCAGGCGACTCTCGATCGCCTGAAAACACCGGAAGGCATCGCGCTCATGCTGGTCTTTGGCCTGATCATGTTATTCGTGGTTTCCGTCGCCGCCGGCGGCCTTGCCGGGGCACTCACTGGCGCTGTCCTCGGCCGCCGCAAGCGAATCTGAAAATCACCCGGTAGCTGCCCTTGCGGGGGAACACCTAGGCCGCGTATGATGCACCGTTTGCCTTCTCGCGCCATGAACAAACCTGCACGCGGATCGTTGCTCGGCATCGAGCACCTGCAAGAAAAGGAAATCCTGGGCTTGTTGCGGCTCGCACGCCGCATGAATCCGCTCAAGGCGCGCCCGCTCCTGCGCAACAAGCGCATCGCGCTTCTGTTTTACGAAGCTTCCACGCGCACCCGGTCGTCTTTCGAAATCGCCGCCAAGTCCATGGGCGCGATGACGGTGCTGGTGCTCTCATCCGGATCGAGCATCGAGAAAGGCGAATCCCTTCTCGATACGGGTTACACCTTGCGCGCGGTCGGGGCGGATGCAATCGTGATTCGCCATCCTGCCGCAGGCGCGCCGTTGATGATTGCGAAACATCTGGACATTCCCGTCATCAACGCCGGAGACGGCATGCACGAGCATCCTTCGCAAGCCCTGCTCGATGCCTTCACCATTCTCAAGCACAAAAAATCGTTCAAAGGCCTGCGCGTCTCGATCGTCGGAGATATCTATCACAGCCGGGTGGCCCGCTCCGCATGCCATTTGCTAAGTAAGCTGGGAGTGAAAGTAACTCTCTGCGGGCCGCCCGAGCTCGTACCGGAATTTGCCGTCTCGCTGGCTCCGGGACTCCACATCACGCGTCACATCGAAGAAGCCCTGCGCGGCACGGATGTAATCATGCTGTTGCGCGTGCAGCAGGAACGCCTGGCCGGAATGAAAATGCACTTGCAGGACTACATGGCCCGCTACCAGATGACGATGTCGCGCCTGAAGCTCGCCAAGCGGGACGCCATCGTGATGCATCCCGGCCCCATCATTCGCGGCCTGGAGCTGACGTCAGAAGTAGTCGACTGTCCGCAATCCGTAGTCGTGGACGAAGTACGCAACGGAGTGCCCACGCGCATGGCAATTCTGGCGAAGGCGTTAGGAAAGGCAAAATGAGCCACGGATTTTCGCGGAATGAACACGATTGAACATCGGCAACGAATGGCTAAGCGCCAAATGCCAAATGCCAAATAAAAACCAAACCCGCCCCGCAAGCCTCCTGATCAAAGGCGGCCATGTCATCGATCCCGCCGAAAAGATCAACGCGCCCATGGACGTGCTGCTACGCGACGGCCGCGTGGCCGAAATTGCGCCACCGAATAAAATTCGCGGCAGCGCCGACGAAAAATTCGACGCCCGCGGCCTGATCGTCGCCCCCGGCTTCATCGATCTCCACGTTCACCTGCGCGAGCCCGGACAAGGCTACAAAGAAACCATCGCCTCGGGCACCGCCGTAGCCGCAGCCGGAGGCTTTACCTCCGTCTGCACCATGCCCAATACCGTGCCCATAGTCGATACCGCGGAGTGGGTCACATGGCTGCGCCATCCCGAGCGCGGAGCGGTAGTCAACGTTTTCCCCATCGCGGCAGCAACCGTGAGTTCGCGCGGCGCAACCCTCACCGATTTCGCCGCGCTGCAGCGCGCCGGAGCCGTAGCCGTTACCGACGACGGCAAGCCCATCCTCGACGACGAAATCATGCGCTCCGCGCTTCGCCTCGGCGCCGAGCTGAACTTTCCGGTCGTGCAGCACGCCGAAGACACGCGCCTCACCGAAAACTGCACGATGAACGAAGGCCCAACGAGCTTTCGCCTGGGCCTGCGTGGCATGTCCGCCGCCGCTGAAGCGCAAATTGTCGACCGCGACGTAACCCTGGCGCAGCGCATTCGCGAAGCCCGCCTGCACGTAGCGCATCTTTCCACCGCCGATGCGCTCAAGGCCGTGCGCCGGGGCAAGCGCGCCAAAGCCCGCGTCACCTGCGAAGTCACGCCGCACCACTTCACGCTGCTCGACGAAAACGTCGGCGAATACGACACGCACTGCAAAATGAATCCTCCGCTGCGCACCGCCAGCGATCGCGAAGCGATCCTAGTCGCCCTCGCGGACGGCACGGTCGACGCCATCGCCACCGACCATGCCCCTCACGCCACCCACGAAAAAGAAGTCGAATTCGAGCGCGCCGCCTTCGGCATCACGGGCCTAGAAACAGCGTTGGCGCTGGCGATCACCAAGCTGCATCGCGACCACAAAATTCCACTGGCGCGCATAGTAGAACTCTTCACAGCAGGCCCAGCCCGAGTTTTCGATCTGCGCGGCAGAGGATCGCTAGCCAAGGGCAATCACGCCGACGTGACCATCTTCGATCCCAAAAAAAAGTGGACATTCGAAGCCGCGAAATCGCGGTCGCTCTCGCACAACACTCCGTTTGATGGCTGGCAGTTTACGGGGAAGGTCATCGCGACGGTGGTGGGCGGGAAGATTGTGCATCACGAGAACTAAGATGAAAAGGACTCACATATACATTTAAATGTATATCTCCCGCCGGATTATTGTTATGCTTATGTGGTGAAGAATGTCGCCGAAAATCCCTCCAGAAGCCGTGATCGCTTGGGAAGGCGACTCCAAGGAAGTGCTCAGATCTTTTCCAGACGCGGTGAAACGCAATTTGGGATTCGACTTGCGCCTGTTGCAACAGGGAGAACCGCCAATGGATTATCGCCCGATGCAATCCGTTGGGCCGGGAGTATTCGAGCTGCGGGATCAGGATGAGCGTTCTTGGTACCGGCTCATCTACCTATCGAGAATTCGTGATGTTATTTACGTGCTGCACTGTTTCGAAAAACGCAGCCGCGAGACGCCGATCAAGGAAATCAATACGGCGCGGCAGCGTCTAAAGACTGTTCGGGCAAGGATGATTGAGGAGAAGAAGCATGGCCGTTCGGGGTAACAAGCCGACCCACGTAACACGGGGCAATGTGCTCGACGACCTGGGTTTCTCGCCCGAGCAGGCCACGATATTGAAGTTTAAAGCGGGCTTGTACCAAGCCATCCTGAAGCACGCGCGTAAATATTCGCAAAAGCAATTGCAGGTAATTCTGGGAGAGCCTCAGCCACGGGTGAGCGAACTGCTCAACGGGAAAATCGCCAACAAGAGTGTGGACAAGTTGCTCCACTACGCTGGACGGCTGGGGATTGAGGCCAAAGCCAGATTTCCGCAAACCAACAAACGGGTCGTGCGGTTTGGCAGCTCCAATCTTGAGCAAGGACCTGTCTGAGAGGTAGCAGCAGAAATAGACCGAGGCAAAAAGTGAATCGCATACAAGCCAGATTTGCACGGCCCGGCTTAAAGCCGGGCCGTGCGATACGCTATGATTAAAAAGAGGACGCTGCTCAGTTACCACACTATTCCATCTTCGCCGACATCATCGTCCTCCAGCGCTCCTCCTCTCTGCAATTCTCTGATTAGCTGCTGAATGTCTTCGAGTTCGCTCCTTTCCGCGCTCGAAAACCGAGGATTGCGACGAATATACTCTTGATGTTGGGCCTCTCTCTCCCGAAGTGAGAGGAGAGTCTTTCTGCTGTTTAGTATTGCCATGAATCTGTACTCTCTTTCTGGCTCCTTCTCGCCAATTATATGTCGGTTCGATTCATCCGCCCTCGAATTTCTGCATTTGTCTTTCACTTATTAGGCGAGAAAGGCGAGCATCGGGCAGCACGACTTAGCACGTAAGTTGATGAAGATATCAGGAGGTGGCGGGACGCCTGGCCATATTAGGGGTGAGGGGGCTTCGTGCAAATAGGTGGAAGCCGCCGCGCTAGATAATCCCCATCTTCTTCCCGACCCTCCCCAACACCTCCAGCGCCTGCTCCAACTCCTCCCTCGTATGCGTAGCCGTCATGATGGTACGAATCCGCGCCTTGCCCTCGGGCACGGTAGGAAACGCAATTCCTGTGCCGAGCACGCCTTCCTTAAATAACTCGCGCGAAAAATCCATGGTGAGCTTGCCGTCGCCAATGATGATCGGCGTGATCGGAGTCTCGCTGGCCGGCGTGGCTTTGCCGCCGATATCGAAGCCGAGCAGCCCCAGTTCTTTTTTCCAGAAGCGCGTGTTCTCCCAAAGCTTTTCCATGCGCTCAGGTTCGTTCTCGAGAACGTCGAAGGCCGCGATGCAGGTTGCCGCAACCGACGGCGGATGCGAGGTGGAAAACAAAAATGGCCGCGCGCGGTGGTACAGAAAATCGATGAGATCACGCGTGCCGCAGACGTAACCGCCTAGCGCGCCGATGGCCTTTGACAAAGTTCCAACCTGAATATCCACACGCCCATCCATCTTGAAATGATCGATCGTGCCGCGGCCGTTGCGGCCGAGAACGCCCGAGGCGTGCGCATCATCGACCATCATAATGGCGCCATATTTTTCAGCAGCATCGCACAATCCGGGCAGCGGCCCGATATCGCCGTCCATGGAGAAGACGCCGTCGGAGATCAGAAGCTTTTTCCCCGGCTCGTTTTTCACGCTGGCTAGTTGCTCCTCAGCGTGCGCAACATCTTTGTGCCGAAACACCAGAATCTTCGCCTTCGACAGCCGCGCACCGTCGATGATCGATGCATGATTCAGCGCGTCGGAGATGATGAAATCATCTTTGCCCAAGACAGCGGACACAGTGCCTGCGTTCGCCGCGAATCCGGATTGAAAGACCACGCACGCTTCTACATTTTTGAAGCGCGCGATCTTTTCTTCCAGTTCCATGTGGATCTTCATCGTGCCGGCGATGGTCCGTACCGCGCCAGATCCCACGCCATATTTGCGCGTAGCTTCGAGCGCCGCCTCGCGCAACTTGGGATGCGTAGTCAGCCCCAGATAATTGTTCGACGCCAGGTTGATAACTTTCTTGCCGTCGAAGGTGCAAACGGGTGCTTGCTCGTCATCGAGCACGCGCAGCTTGAAGTGTGTGCCCTTGGCCTTAAGTTCATTGAGCTGGTCGGTGAGATAGAAGAGCGGGTTGGTGCGGGTTGCAGTGGTCATTGGGCGCCTCGAACTTCTTTGCCGCGGATTTACGTGGATCGACACGGATTTATAAACAACTCAGTCTAATGCCGGGGCACGCGAGCCGTCGAATGGAAGATAAGTCAAATAGCGGCAAATTGAAATTGAACAACAAACAAAATCCACAATGACATCTATGCGAATCTGTGGCCAAAATCCTTAAAACAAAATCGCATTCCCCGTAGCGATGCTGGCCTCGCAAAGCTGCTTCATATTGTTGAAGAATTCCTTCTCCGAATCGGCCAGAATATCGCTGGAATGCAGGACCGTATCTACTTCCTTCAGCAGTTTCGGCGCGTATTTGCTGAGAATGCAGTCGCCACTGTGCGTGCCGTCGTAAAGAACTTCTTCCAGCAACATGGGAAAGCGCGGTTCCGGCTTGCCCTGTAATGCTTTCAAAAAACTCCGCAAATTTTGTACCCGAGTAATATTGCCCAGAAACACTGCGACTAGAAAGCCTTCATGCTCGCAGGATTTGCTGAGCCACTGATCGTGCGCCTCCCATTCTTCTTCCGAAGGATCGCCCGAGAGTGCCGGCTCACCCGATTCGTCGAAGATGAGCCGGTCAGGAAACGGATGCGGCCTGGCTTTGCCTTCGCGAATGCAAGCGCAGCGTACGAAACCATCGAGGGCCATGGGAGTTTACCTCGTTTGCGGAAATTTCTTTTCCATGGATTTACCATCGCTGAGAAACCGTGAGCACGAGCAGCCTGAGCAATGCCAAACGGTGCCCTGGTACGCTTATTTTACGCCGTTGGGGTACACCAGAATCTTGCTGGCCTCACCCGTTTTTAGCCGCTCCATCGCTTTTGGGAAATCTTTCATCGCAATGCGGTCGGTGATTACCGGATGCAGGTTAAGCTTGCCCGCCTTGAGCAGAGCGGTCATCTGATACCAGGTCTGATACATGCGACGGCCGTTGATGCCTTGCACGGTGATGCCTTTAAAAATAATGTCTTCGGAAAAATTCAGCGAGATGGGCTTTGAAGTCAGGCCGAGAAGGGAAATTCTTCCGCCCCGCCGGACAATATCAAAAGCGGTACGAATCGAATCCGGATGCCCCGCCATTTCCAGCACCACATCCACGCCCAGGCCGCCAGTCTTCTCCATCACGATGGAATTGACTTTTTCTTTTGATGGGTCGAGCACATAGTCGGCCTTCATCTCCCGCGCAATTTTGCGCCGGTGCTCGTTCACTTCAATCGCGAATACGCTGGTCGCACCAACCGCTCTCGCCACCGCAATCGCAAATAATCCAATCGGCCCGCATCCCGTAATAGCCACAGTTTTTGCAGCGATCTCACCCGCGAGCACCGTGTGAACCGCATTGCCCAGCGGATCGAGAATCGACGCATACTCCTGCGGAATCGCCGGATCAAGCTTCCAAATGTTCGATTCAGGAATGACCACATATTCGGCGAACGCGCCATCGGCATCCACCCCGATGATCTTCACGTTCTGGCAGATGTGCGCTTCACCGGTGCGGCATTGCAGGCACTTGCCGCACGCCACATGCATTTCAGCGGAAACAAAATCGCCCTCCTTCACGCTGGTAACTTCGCTGCCAAAGGCCGCCACTTCGCCGCAGAACTCGTGACCTGGAATCAGCGGCGGGTGAATACGGTTCTGCGCCCATCGGTCCCAGTTATAAATGTGCAGGTCCGTTCCGCAGATGGACGCCACTTTCACCTTCACCAGCACATCGTTGGGCCCGAAGGCGGGCACTTTTACTTCGCGAATTTCCGCGCCGGGTGCGGCTTCCGGCTTGACCACGGCAAACATTGTGGATGGCATGAGCTACCTTATGAATTCAGACTCAGACACAAAACTTATGATTCTAGCACCGCAGGATTTCGGCTGCGCGTTTAAGACCTAAAGCTGGCCGAAGTGCGCAGTTATCGCGGCAATCCCTTGTTGGATTTCGGCGGCGCAATTTTGAACTCTTCCGACCTGCCGCGAGGAATGCTCAGCGTCTTCCATTGATTCGACCGGAGATGTTTCGCCAGAAAAACGATTTGCCCAAGATGGCTGGCATAATGCGCAAGCTGCCGGTTAATCGCCTGCAACACAGTATGCGGTTCGCCGCGAATCGTCACCGTTCGCATCACATCTTCCGGCTTGAGCGCATCGAGCGCCGCAAACATCTGCGCCCAACCGTCCTCCCACCATCGCATCACCTCGGCACGGGTCGTGGCCGAATTCAACTCGAACTCGCGATCGCGAAAGCGATCCGGCTTCTCGCCGTCGCTGGTAAGGAAATCGGTAAAGCGCGAGCGCATGTTTCCGGCGAGATGCTTAATGATAATGGCGACCGAGTTCGATTCAGGGTCAAGCGTGGCGAATAACTGGTCATCCTCGAGTTGAGCAATCGCACCCTCGGCCAGGCGCTTGTTCCCGCGCATCTGGCGCCGCGTTTCTTCAAGATAGTGCGTAGCAATATCCGTCATATGTCTTCCAATCCTATGCAGTCAATCCCCAATTTTTGGATCAGCGCCCCATCCCCCGCCGCCCGCGGACTCAATTCGAATGCGTTCTCCAGCCTGCAGCCGCGCGCTGAACTTTCCTGGCATTTCCTCAACGGAGCCGTCGATGTGGATCACGCTTGTCTTACCCAACTCACCCTCACCCCCGCCGTTCAATCCCCACGGAGCGCGCACTCGCCGGTCTGAAAGCAAAGTCACATCGCAGTCGGTCAGCACTTCGATCTCGCGAACAATTCCATCGCCGCCGGTAAACTTGCCGGCACCTCCGCTGCCTCGCCGCAGCGCGTAGCGCCGCACCCGCAGAGGATACGCATACTCCAGTGCCTCGGCGGGAGTATTCAGCGAATTCGTCATATGCGTGTGCACGCCCGAAACGCCGTTCTTCGTGGGCCGAGCGCCCATGCCTCCAGCAATGGTTTCGTAATAGGCGAAAGGCTTGCCGGTACGCGGATCGATTCCGCCGATCGTCAAGTTATTCATCGTTCCTGAAGCCGCCGCAGGGGTACGATCCGGAATCGCTTGCGCCAGGGCGCGCAGCAGAACGTCAACGATACGCTGCGAAGTTTCCACATTCCCACCCGCAACCGCCGCCGGTGGGCACGCATTCACAACGCTTTCTGAAGGAGCGATGATCCGTATCGGCCGCATAAGTCCGGCGGTCGCCGGAACATCATCCGCCAACAGGCAACGGAAGACATAGAAGCATGCCGAATACGTAATCGCCTCAACCGCATTCACGCTGCCCTCGACTTGCGGATCGCTCCCAGTAAAATCGACTATAACCGTGTGGGTGCGGGCGCCGCGCCCGCGAGCTTTTGAAGACACACGCTTGGAAGGTAAGATTTTTATAGCGACCTTTATCTTCACCGGCCGCTTCTCGATGCCGTCATCATCGAGAAAATCCTCCGCCTGATAAGTACCCGGCGGTACACGCAGCAAAAACGCCCGCATCAACTCTTCCGAGTACTCCAAAAGTTCCCGCGCTGCGCGCGCCGCTCGCTCGATACCATAACGCTCACTTACTTCGCGCAAGCGTTCCGCACCGGTGTGGCAAGCCGCAATCTGCGCGCCCAGGTCGCCTTCGCGTTCTTCCGGCGTGCGAACATTGTTAAGCAACAGCGCCAGCACATCCGCCTGCATCACTCCTGCGTGCATGATCTTCACGGGAGGAATGCGCAATCCCTCCTGATAAATCTCGCGGCATAATCCCATCGAACCCGCGTAAGCCCCGCCCACATCGGCATGATGCGCCCGCGAAGCCACATAAAAATCAGGCCCACGCTTATCGCGACCACGGCCCGTGTGGGAGCGGGCGCCTCGCCCGCGCGCCTCCACATACACCGGCGCAACCAAAGTGATATCCGGCAGATGAGTTCCTCCGCGGAATGGATCATTCAACATGACCATATCCCCATATCCCATCTCGCACGCCGCAATCGCTGCCCGCACCGACATCGGCATCGAGCCCAAGTGCACCGGCATGTGGTCGCCCATGGCGATTACTTCTCCCTCGCCATCGAAAACGGCGCAGGAATAATCCCGCCGCTCTTTTATGTTGGGAGAAAATGCGGTGCGCCGCAGCGCCGCACCCATTTCTTCGGCAATCGAGTGATAGAGATTCTTGAAGATTTCCAACTCAATAGGATCGCGCCGCATAGGCGCAGTGTATCGAAATCAGGGAACAGGGAACCAATTTGTTGCCCAACTGCACGACCAATGCGACAAATCTGCACCGTTGCCGCACAACTCTATCGCTCCTGCCAAGAAATTTGTTCGCAATATTGCAAAATTCTGTTGACACTGCGTTCATCGTGCCGCAATATCTTGTACTAAGGACGCTGCCCGTACTTTTAGTTGGGTAGCTTTTGGATTCCGGGTCCCCAAAGTTAAAAAGGGAAAATCGTTCACGGAGGAACCTTCATGGCAACGAAAAAGAAGGCAAAAAAGAAGAAACATTAACCAACCGTCTGCGAGACGATACTTCGCAAGGGCCAGAATTTGACCAGCCTCTCAGGAGAAGCACCTCTTGAGAGGCGTTTCCGTTTCTGCAAGCTTCGCGCAAGCGGCCCTTCGTGTATGCGAAATTCTTTTTATCGGCTGTAGGCTGTGTCACAATACCAAGCATCGAGCCTGAGACTTCACACATAAAAATGAGCGCGAGAAAAAAGAGTGCAGGCAAGAACAAAGCGGATGAAGTCTTCATCCCCGACAAACTTTATTTCCGCATCGGCGAAGTCGCCACGCTGTGTCGGCTGCCAGCCTATGTACTGCGGTTCTGGGAGAGCGAATTCCCCCAGCTCAAGCCGGTAAAAAGCAGCACCGGCCAGCGCATGTACCGCCGCCGCGATGTGGAAAGCGTTCTGCGCATCAAGCAATTGCTGTACGAACAGGGATTCACCATCGTAGGGGCGCGCCAGCAATTGCGTTCGGAGATGAAGCCCTATAAAGGGCAGGCCGCGATTCCATTCCCCACGCAATCACCGGCGGAAATCCAGAACATTCGCCAGGGCCTGCGCGAGATTTTGAACTTGCTCTCCACGCGGCGGACTGGATAGGAAGCAGGCGCGAAGTGAAATTGAGCGCGCCAGTTTTCACGCACGAAATTCCGGACTACGCCGCGCACTCCGGTGTTGTCTTCTTGCTCTTGCCTGCGTTCGCGCCATCCAGGCGGATACGGCTCACGCGCGCGGTTTCATGCACTAAATCTTCGGTGGCGCGGCTTGCATCTCCGGCCATGACTGACCCTGCGGCCAATGCAAAGCGCAGTGCGTCTGCCTGATCCTCGAAATATAAAACGACTTGCCCGGACATAGGTATTCTCCCGAGTTTGAATTACTTTCCCGCGCGGCATGCTAAAGAGCGAGACGAGTAGGGCGCGGTCTAACGAGGGTGACGCGATCGAACTTCCCCCATTGTCAGCGAGCGCCATTGCAATCAAGGAGTGCTTCTCTTGGTTCCCGAAAATCGGAAGGTCACGACTGCGATTACACGTAGAGAAAATGGCCGTTTTAGCGGTGGGGATGCTTCGACTGCGCTCGACATGACAACTTGCTTGGGGAGATTTTCGGGGAAGAGTTAATAAAAGCCTTTGTATGTGCGTAATAGTATTTTTTCTCTTTGCCCCACCCAAGCACTCGAGCCTGATGCAGCAATCTCCGATCCTGAGCTTGTGTCTGATAATACTTTTCCCACTCCGTAATAGCATGTTTCCTGGTGGCGATCGGTACGACTGCGGCGCACAAGACGATCCTGCAGCGCTCTCGCTTGATGTTGGAACAGCCGTTCATATTCTTGGCGTTCTGCGTGGATATCGAAACGGAATCGGGACTCGTGAATTCCCCAGTTGGTAGGCGGCGTCAACGTATCTCACCTGTGAGCAGCGAAGCGCGGCTCCGATGGCACGGCCACAAATTGGTCGGGACGGGCAGATTTGAACTGCCGACCCCTCGCACCCCAAGCGAGTGCTCTACCAGGCTGAGCCACGTCCCGACTAGGAAGGAACCCGCCGCGTTGCATCCGCAGCGAATGGGGTTAACTCAAGGATTTTACCATCTGCGCGGTGGTTTGGTTCGTCCGCACTCGATTTTGTCGTACTCATTTATCTAAGGACGGCAGGGCCAGGGAAAAGGATTCAAGTGAGGAGCAAACTGGAAACTCGCGGGGGTTGTGATCTCCACTCGCAGCTTGATGCGGTTCAATGCGCCAGTTTTCGGATCCCTCTTATAAGAAGAAATGTGAATCCTGAGCGACCCCTTGCTCGCCTCATCCACTGCGTTGTTGTAGTCGGATAGTGCCTTATCTGGATCTGAAGTTCGATAAGACCAGAGGACATTGCCGATCAGGCCGAAGACCCGGTCGTAATCTGCCCGACTCAGTAAGAATTTCATCTCATGCGGATGAGCTAAAGAGGACTTGACGGTCTCGCCATACCCCGGCCCTAGCGTCTGGTTTCCATTGGACTGCAGCGGAAGGTTTACGGGATAAATGTAGTCCTTCGTGTTGGCTTCCGCCGGCACAATGTCCAGGAACCATCCCTCTTTTTCGCTTCTTACCCGAAACAACAACCCGCCGCCCAACTCCCGCTCGAAATTATCGCCAGCATTGAGAGCCACCTTAAAAGATACGTACTGGCACGCCGCAGGCGACTGCGCCTGCGCGCCACCCGCCGCGACCAGCACCAACGCTGCCAGCAACTTCTGACGGCAATACCATTCCGGCATAGATTTTGCTCAGCGCTTCTTTCGTTTGCGCTTAGGAAGCGGTTTCTCTTCAAGCACTGCGAACTGAATCTTTTTCTCCACTAGGTCGATGCGGTCAACCAGCACGCGAATTCGATTTCCCAGGCCATAAATCTTGCGCGAGCGCTGACCAATGATCTGCCGCGTGTTCTCGTGGAAGGTGTAAAAGTCGTCGGTAAGCGTGTTTAGCGGAACAAGTCCTTCGACAAACAAATCGGTGAGTTCCACGAAGAACCCGAACTTGGTGACGCTGGTGATCAGGCCGTCAAAGTCTTCGCCCACACGATCCTGCATGAACTTGGCCTTCTTCCACTCCATCAGATCGCGCTCGGCATCGTCGGCGCGGCGCTCGGAGTGGCTCGACTCCTCCGCAATGTTGTGCAGTTCATCCATGTTGAGTGGCCCGTCCATCGGCTCCAGCGATTCGCGGTGCGCAGCGTAATCGCGACGCTTGGACCATGGAGACGGCGCAGATTCGACTTCGTGCTCGTCGAGGACAGCGGACGTTGGCTTTGCCGGCGTGCTGGACGGGGCAGGAAAGACTCCGATTGGGATATCGCCATCATGCCGCTCCGCCGACTCGCGCAGCACATCTTTCAAAATCCGGTGCACAATCAAATCCGGATACCGCCGGATCGGCGAAGTAAAATGCGTATAACTCGGCGCGGCCAACGCGAAGTGCCCGACGTTCTCCTCCGAATAGCGCGCCTGCTTCAGCGAACGCAGCATGAGATAGCTCAAGATGCGTTCCTCCGGTTTTCCCGCAATCTTGTCGGTTAACTTCTGATACATGCGCGGGGTGATGTGAACATCTTTCGGGATCTCAACGGTACGCGCCTGCTTGCCCGTGCCCCGCGCCGCGCGGCGGTCGCTTTTGAACTGCACGCGATGAATCGGCAGCGCACCCACGCCCAGCGAATATCCAAAGGTCGCGGCAATGACCTCGAAATCGTAGACCCGCTTGGCATCCGGCTTTTCGTGAATTCGATAGAGAGATGCGATGCGCTTCGACTCGAGATATTCGGCCACGCACTCGTTGGCCGACAACATGAATTCTTCGATCAGGCGATGCGCAATATTGCGCTCGGAGCGCGTAATGTTTTTCATCAATCCAAATTCGTCAAATTCGATCACCGGCTCGGGCAGGTCAAAGTCAATCGAGCCGCGGCGCTGCCGCTTGCGATTCAGAATCATCGCCAGATCGCGCATCAGCTCAAACCTGGGAACCAACACAGCATAGCGCTCGCGAGCACCAGCATCGCCTTCCAGCACGGCATTCACCGCGGTATAAGTCATGCGCTCGGCGGAACGAATCACGCCTTCGCACAATTCGTAACCAACAATTTCCCCGTGCGGATCAATTTGCATGATGCATGACAACACCGGCCGATCAAGTTGCGGACGCAGGCTGCAGATATCCGTGGAGAGTTCGAGAGGAAGCATGGGCACGGCGCGGTCGGGAAAATAAACACTGGTGCCTCGTAAACGCGCTTCCTGATCGAGCGCGGAGCCAGGCGTAACGTACTGCGCCACATCGGCAATGTGAACCTGTAACTCGAAATTACCGTTGGCCTGACGAGTTACGGTGACCGCATCATCGAAGTCGCGCGCAGTTTCGCCGTCGATGGTAACAATGGGCAACTCGCGGAAATCGCGGCGATGGCGAAGTTCGGTGTCAGGAATGACGGGAGAAATATCCTGCGCCTCTTGGAGCGTTGCCGCGGGAAAACGATGCGGCAGGTGAAATTTGCGGATGGTGATTTCAACATCGACGCCGAAGTCATCTTCGCGGCCCAGAATTTCAAAAACGCGTCCGCGTGGATTTTGCGTGGGCGTCGGCCAATCGGTGATTCCCACATCAACCACCACACCTTCAAGATCGCTCCATTCCATACGCCGCGCAACCTCGTCGCCGAGAACGCGGTCCACGGATTTTCTCTGTAGGCTCTGCGTCCTCTGTGGTTCAACATCTGAATCAATCGCGGAGGACGCAGAGGAATTAAAGGAATTTCGGGTCGCGGGATATTCCATTCCCGCCGGAATCACAATCTCCTGCGTAATCTTGCTGTCGATGGGTTTCACATAATTGTGACGGCTGCCGTAATGAAAGATTCCAACCACTGTCGGATGGCTGCGCACCACCGAGCGCACGATGCGCCCTTCCGCCCGTCCATCGGAACGAGTTGCGATGATATCCACCAGCACGCGGTCGCCGTGCATCGCATTGCCGATGGCGTGAGGCGGAATGAAGATGTCCCCCGTGAGACGCGACTTCATCGACGGCGTCAGCGAACTCTGGTCCGGAATCACGAAGCCGAAGCCGTCGCGATGCATGGTCAAACACCCGGCCACGAGATTTTTATCGGCAACAGGTTGCGGCAGAGCGTAACGATCGGAGTTGATCTGAACCAACTCTCCCGAAGCAGCCAGCGTCTGCAAGCGCACGTCGAGATCTCTGCGGGCATCGCCATGCAGGCCAAGCTCGCGCACAAGCTGCTTGTATCCGGCGGAGCGCTTCGGCTGGCGCGCGATGTGCTTAAGAATTGTTGCGTCGGAGAGCATGATGAGCAGCTGTCCGCTATCGGCGGTCAGCTTTCAGCATACCTCGAACGCTCTCCGCCGTGGCTTACCACGTATCTCCGCCGCCACGCGGCGGCCACGCGCTCAACACGCGCCGGATCATCGCGATCTGGCCCGTGTGATAGCTGTTGTGCACAGCCAATTGCCAGAGTACGGCTTCGAGCGTTCCTGCAATTTTTGCCTGGCCCGGCTGGGTAGACTCAATCTGGCGATCGAGTTCCACGTGCGGCAACTCGGCCATGGTGGCAAAATCGGCAATCAGCAAGGCTAATCGCTTCTTCAAGCGATCCCACTCTTCAGAATTCACTAACGGTGTCGGCGGAAAGCTTTCCGAATTGTGCTGCGGATACGGCGGCCTCTCGCCCCTGATCCGGCGGAGGTCATACTCCATCCAGTAATTCATGTGGAATACAAGCTGGCCGATTGAGTGAGGGAAACCGTTGACCTGCCGCGCTGCAAGTTCTGCGGAAACATCCTCCACGCAAGCTACCGGATCGGCATGGGCACCCTTGCCATGCAGAAGTTCAATCAATGCACGCGCAGACATGGAATGAGGATCTCAACGCGTGAAATATTTTTCCTGCAGTATCCCGCGGTGATGCAGCTCATGCCCGGCAATAATGTAAGCCAGCGCCCGCACGCTGACTGCGTTCTTGTTCGCCACCCCGCGCCGCCACCAGGCTGCTTCGTCCAGATTGCGCAGCAGCGTGATCGTCGCCCGTCGCACCGCGATGTAGTCTTCAATAATCTCCGCCAGCGGCGCGCGCGCAAAGGGGCCGTTGCGCACGTAATCGTCCTGCTCAAAGCCTTGCATCGGCGTGGCGTCGGCGCGCGAGATTCGCAGCGCGCGATACGCGAACACTCTCTCCGTATCGCACACATGCCCGAGTACTTCCTTCGCGCTCCATTTCTCTGGAGCGTAGCGAAAGTCGCCATCTTCCTCATCGCGGCTACAGAGCAGCTTCATGGTCTCGCGCCGCTGCTCATCGAGCGCACCCAGAATGTCCTCGCCCTGCACCAAAGCGATGTAGCGGCCATAGTAAGGCGCGTATTCGTCGGCTTGCGGTCTGGCCACGGTTAAAGTGGGAGGAGCGGCGACGACTGGCTCAAGCATGCAATTCTCCTTCTCGGCTGGATCGGCTTTCGCGGAAATGAGCACAAAGCATACTCCGATTCCCTGTGGAATGCTTTTCAGAACAGTCGCATTCGGGAATCCTTACACGGTCATAGGGCCAAAATTGGAAGGTGCGCCCCTCAATCGGCCTGCGCCCGCCTACTTAAATAAGACGTACCAACCTAGGAAACGTTATTGAAAATAAAGGGTTTTCCACAGCGCTCAAAGTGAGACGGCGGAGTACAATTCGATTTGGTCACGCAAGTGCGGCACGTGATCCCTAATCCCAACAAGGAAAGGAACTTTGTAACCCATGTGGAAGCCGACAAATCAGCCTCAGACGCCTGGGCGGCCAGCAGAGCCGGAGCGTCCAACCATGTCTACCCCGAGCGCGCCTGCAGCTATGGCCAGCGAACCTGCCGTTGCTCCGCGTCCCGTTGCCACCACAACCACCACCGCCGACCAGGCAACCATCGGCAAGTCGCTGGTGATCAAGGGCGAAGTCACCGGATCGGAATCGCTTTACATCGATGGCCGCGTGGAAGGCTCTATCAGCCTTGCCGGCAATCGCGTCACCATTGGGCGCAATGGCGTAGTTTCGGCCAACATCAACGCGCGCGAAATCGTTGTGCTCGGCAAAGTGCGCGGCAATCTCACGGCGAGCGACCGTGTCGATATCCGCAGCGATGGCTCGCTCACCGGCGATGTAGTAGCAGCCCGCATCTCCATCGAAGATGGCGCGTTCTTCAAGGGCGGCATCGACATCCGCAAAGGCGGTCAGCCCGGCCAGCAAAAGCCCAACGGCAAGGATGAGAGCGTTTCCATTCCTGAGCCGGCAGCGGTCGGCGCAAGAGCCTAGATTCGCGAAGAGGCATTTCGGCAGCCTCAGCGGCAGCAAAGATCAGCGGCGGAGTTCGCAGACCATGCGAATATCCGCCGTTTTGTTTTCCCAAAGACTACGGTTGCGTTCCTGCCCCCAAAATCTCCTTACCCTCATTCTGTGCCACCGCCGGATAAGCGATCTTCTTCTTTCTCCGCAGATCGTTGGGTAACTGCGACTTCAGCAGCCACAAACCCAAAGCGGACACGGCAGCCCAGGTCACCGAGATCAAGGCCAGTTGCAGCAAGTCAGTCATGCGGCTGCCGTGGCCCGAAACTAGAGGAGTAACGCTCTTCGCTACCTCCAGGCTGATGCCGCCCGCAGCCAATGCCGTAATTGCCGATTTTCCCAGCTCATCCCAGCGCAGCGTTCTCAACGAAACCATGCGACGGTAGTGCAGCAGAAATGCCAGCGCCAGCAGGTTCGCCGCGATCCCGATGTCGGAGGCAAAAGCCAGCCCCACCACGCCATAGCTTCGAAACAGCATGGAATATATCGGCAGCGATGCGGCGGTGATAATCGTCACGGCAGCCATAGGAGTTAATGTGTCCCCCGCCGCATAGAAAGCGCGCGCGTAAAGCCCCTGCGCCGACCACAGCGCCAGCGACAACGAGAACCAGAAAAAATAAACCGCCGTAGTCTGCGTGTCGGAAACCAGAAATCGCCCGCGCCGGTAAACCAAATCGATCAACGGGAAGGCGGCTGCCATCATCCATCCCGTGGCCAGAAACGATGCCGCGGACACTCGATAAACCGAGTCATTCACCGTGCTGGCAAATTCTTTCAGCCGCTTTTCGTTAAATAATCGCGCGAAAAACGGTAACGACGCCTGCCCCGTGGCCTGCCCCAGCACCGCAATCGGCACTGCAAACAGGCGCTTGGCATAGTTCAGCCGGGCAATGTCGCCCACACCGCTTGCGGCGTAATGGCGCAGAATCCAATCGTCCGCCGTGACCAGCGAAACCCCGAGCATCAGAGGTACCGACATCCGTACCCACTCGCGAAATGCTGGGTTCATGATGTCGAAAGACGGTTCGTATCCCGTGCCAATCTTCACTGCTCCAATCACGCTGGCCAGAAACGGCCCGATGACACTTCCCGCCAGCGCTCCATAGGCCAGAGATGCGATTCCGAAGCGATGGCCGCCCACTACACCGCCGAAAATGATGAAAATATTGTAGAGCAGCGGCCCGAGCGCGGGGAAAAGAAAGAGGCGATGCGAAAGCAGAACGGCTGAAACGACTCCACCCACGTAAAAGAAAATCTGTGCCGGAAGCAGAATGCGCGTGAGGTGTACGGTCAACTCTACCTGCGTCGGCGAGAAACCGCGAAACATCCAGCGCACAAACTGTGGCGTAAAAATTTCCGTGAGAATGGTTCCGACAACCATCACCGCCGTCATCACGGTAATGACCACTGAGAAAGTTTTCTTGGCGTCGGCATCCCGCTTCTCGGCGAGGAAACGGGTATAGATGGAGATGAAAGTAATCGACGCAGCACCACCCGCCACAATGTAGTTGAGCCAGTCTGGAAGAGTGAACGCGGCAACGTAAGCGTCCGTCTGACCCCCCGCACCAAACGCATATGCGATGTACGCCTCGCGCACGTAGCCGATTACGCGAGACAGCATAACCGTCCCCATCAGCAACAGCGTGGCCGAGAATGCCGTGTGCTGGTGCGACGGACGAAAAAACTTTAATAGCTTGCCCATGAGCCGCGAAGCGCCGGCAATTTGCTTGGTTGCGAGCCGACTGATTTCTTGAAAAAGCCTATCAGAGGCTTGCCGCCGCGGCAGCGCTTATCGCGAATGGATGTTGACGTTGTTCCCTAGTTGACACTGCTAATGACTGTATTTACTGCCCGATCTTCAGCACGACCTTGCCGTAATTCTTCCCCTCTTGCAGCAGCTTGTAAGCCTCAATTACTTCTTCGAAAGCGAAACTTCGCCCGACAACCGGATTCAGTTTCCGCTGTGCAATCCATTCCGAAAGCTGCGTCCATGCGGGCTGCATGATCTCGGGTTTGTTCGAAAGGTAGGTAAGCCACAATCCCTGAACGCTGGCGGACTTTGCATACAGCGCCCGCACGTCGAGCTGCGGCTGTTTGCCGGTTGCGGTTCCATATTGAATGACACGTCCAAAATCGCGCAGGCAGCGCAGGCTCTTCGCGGTATTTTCTCCGCCCAGCATATCGAAGACTGCATCCACGCCTTCCCCACGCGTCTGATTTTTTACCGCTTCCTCATAGTCCTGCCGTTCGTAATTGATTCCATGCTGCAACCCAAGCTCCTTCACCCGTGCCAGCTTTTCGTCTGACGATGACGTCCCGTATATTTCAACGCCCAGAATCTTTCCAATCTGCACCGCCGCTGTTCCCACACCGCCCGCCACCGCGTGGATAAGGACGCGATGCGTTCTGCCCTCGGGATGCGGTTGGGTCATCCCCGCCTGCCAATATGCTAGATATGCGGTGAAATAATTCACAGGAAACGCGGCCGCCTGCTCATCGCTCCAATGGTCCGGAACAGGCCAGAGTTTATTGGTATAAGCCGCAACCTGCTCGGCAAATGCAGCCCACTGGATATACCCCATGACCCGACGCCCGCTAGCTGCTTCCACGCCGGCAAACTCTCGTCCCACAATGAATGGAGGCGGAGGAGTTCCGGGATAGCCGCCCTCCATCCCCATCAAATCAGCAAAATTCAGCCCACCCACTGCTACGCAGACGAGAGTCTGCGCCGGCGTGCGATCCGGCATCGGCGCAGGTTCAGGGACATCCTGAAAAGCGAGCGCCTCCGGGCCGGAGAGCCTGGTAATCACAACCGCTTTCATGGGGAAAGTTTAGCAGGCGAGAGGTTCAACAGGATAAACGCCCGCCCGGCAGCCAACCAAGTCACTCGCTGATGCCGATCAGATTAAATCTTCTTGTCTTTTTATCGGGAAATAGAAATTCGTAGGAGCCATATACATCATAAGGATGAACATCTTTAACCTTAACGTCCATCGCCTTGGCTTTATAGTCCCCGGGCGCCAGGAGGGGGCTTTCGAAGTCTGTAGCCTGCAATTCATATTTCTTTCCGTCGATAACGACCTTCAGCCGGAGAGGGTCGTGGCCATTCCATCGTGAAGAACTGACGTGAATAGTGACTGTATAGTCCGCCGGATTGGGGTCAGTACCCGCCCAAGCTAACGCGGACAGTAACAACAATACAACTGCAAAATCTCTCATAGCTCCAACTCCACACATCTCGAACTTTCCCGATCGAGTCGAACTTAAAACAAATTGCCCACACTTCCAAGTAGCTCTTTAGGTCATCTGCGCAGGCAGCTTCCCGAGGAGTTCCTCGAGGAAATCACTTTCTTCGCCCACCATTTGCCGTCAGGTATATACTTTTGGCGTTGGTTTACTGAGGTCTGTCCGGCCAAGCCTCCACCACGGGCCGGGACGGGGCGTACATTCATTCCCCTAATTCTTGCGCGCCCCGCATGCTGCTAGGCCACTTCCCGTCCGGGGCGACGAGGAGAAGGCACCGGTGCATTGCGCCAGAAGCTCTCGGAGCCGCATCGGGGGAGGTCTATCTTGGATTTGATTTTGATTCGTCTTCTTTTTGTAGTCGTGGTTTCGCTTGCCTGCTATTTCATTGAGCCTTTCCACCTGCCACAAACGCAGGATGCAGCAGTCGGTGCGCTGATCGGCGCCTCGATCGTGCTGTTCGAATGGAAACTTCGAACCGTAAGCCTGAAACGGCTGATCGGCGCGGCCTTCGGAAGCATCCTTGGTATCTGCGGCGCCTATCTCTTTGCGCTGGTCATTCGCAGCAGCGTCCCCGCCGGCAACACGCAGAGCTTTCTGCAAATCCTCGTGATGTTGCTAATGGCCTACGTCGGCCTGACTGTAGGTGCGAGCAAGGGCGATTTGCTGAATCTTGCTGCTCTGGGTGGCGTCTTCGGAGGCGAGAAACAGGGCAAGAAAAGCTATAAGATCCTCGACACCAGCGTCATCATCGACGGCCGCATTGCTGATATAGCCGAAACCGGCTTTCTCGACGGCATCATCGTCACCCCACAGTTCGTGCTGCGCGAACTCCAACTCGTAGCCGATTCCGCCGACTCCCTTAAGCGCAACCGTGGCCGCCGCGGCCTCGACGTTTTGCAGCGCCTGCAAAAAATGGCTACGCTCTCGATTCAGATCGTGGAAGACGATTTTCCAGCCGTCCGCGAAGTCGATCTCAAGCTGATCGAGCTGGCTAAAGTCTACGAAGGCAAAATCATCACCAACGACTTTAATCTAAATAAAGTCGCGCAGCTGCAAGGCGTGGAAGTCCTGAACATCAACGAACTGGCGAACTCGCTCAAGCCCATCGTTCTGCCGGGCGAGATCATGAAGGTCTTCATCCTGAAAGAAGGCAAGGAGTATAACCAGGGCGTCGCTTATCTGGACGATGGCACCATGGTCGTGGTCGATAACGCGCGCAAGATGATCGGCAAGACGATTGATGTCTCGGTGACTTCCGTGTTGCAGACCACCGCTGGAAAAATGATTTTTGGGAAATGGGATGAGCGCGCTTTTGCCCGGACCGGCCCGGTGCAATCTGCCGTACCGATCATGCCAACTCCTCCAGGTTCCGCCGCCGCAGTGATTCCGGGGACTCTGCCGGAGCCGAAAACGGCTCAGTCTTAGGGCGCACCTGCGGTAACCGAAGCAACCGAAATCGTGCTACCGTTCAGCACGCCCATAACTTTGACGCGTTGCCCCGCTACGCGCTTCAGCGCTTCAGCTTCGCCGTCCAGCGTATACATTTTGTCCCCATCTACCAAGGCGAAATGCTCGCCGCTGTGAACGCAAGCCCGAGTGCAATCGCCCGCCGACAATCCCACAACCGCCGAGTGTTTCGCCCCACAATGTGTGTCCGTGACAATTCCTTCATAGGATTGCCCTCGATTCGCAGCCAACTGCACTAGCGCAGGTTGAGCCAGATCCGACTCGGGCATGGTAGCGCCAGCTGCAGCTCCGAAGGTTGCAAATAGCAGGGACAGTCCACAGGCAACCGCACCAACCACGGTGAGCACTTTAATCCAGAAATGAATCTTCGCATTTTTCATCAAGTAGTTTAGTGCAGATTCTTCCCGGAAGGTTGCTGCCCGGCCGGTCATCCTAAGCCGTTTCCGGGCTTTCCTGTAGACACAAAATGTCATTTTCGAATGCGTAGGAATCTCAGGCCGGTGACTAATCGCTCGGTTGTATTTGAAACTCACGATGCCGCACTCGTATACTGGCAAACCGCGATGAAAGTAGCCGTCATCATTCCGGCAGCAGGGCTTGGAACCCGCATGTCTCCCGTGGCCGTTGGGGCAAAGCCGGCGAAGGCCCCACCTTCCAAGCAATTTACCGACCTCGCAGGCACGCCAATTCTTATCCACACGCTGCGCAAGTTCACGGCTTCGAGCGCGGTCAGCGAGATATGGATCGCCCTGCGCGAAAACGAAATCGCTGGATTCCGCGCCCAGCTGGAAAAAGAAGCCGAAAAACAAACAAAAGATCTTAATAAAAAAATTGAACTGGTGATCGGAGGCGAGCACCGGCAACAATCGGTGGAGCACGCACTGAACGCGATTGCCGCCGCAGCGGATGACATCATTCTCGTGCACGATGCCGTTCGCCCTTTTGTGACCGAGGAAATCATTCACAAAGTAATCGAGGCCGCCCGAAAATACGGCGCAGCCATCGCCGGATTGCCCGCCGTCGATACCGTAAAGCAGGTTGAGCGCACATCCGAAGGTGCACTTATCAAAGCCACGATTCCGCGCGCAGGTGTCGTTATGGCACAAACCCCGCAAGGCTTTCGCTACAGCGTGATCAAGAAAGCCTTCGGCGAAGCTTCCGCTGATGGATTCACTGGAACCGACGAATCGTCGCTGGCGGAGCGTTCCGGCCACGACGTAGCAGTGGTAATGGGTTCACCGCGTAATATCAAAATCACAACCCCGGCAGACATGGACCTTGCGGAATTCTATTTAGGGAAATAAGCCACCGATTGCACGGATCTTCACGGATTAAAATTAAATTGCCAAACCTTCTCATGATGGCGTTTAGCGAAAGAAAGAAAATCCGTGTAAATCCGTGCGAATCCGTGGCCGAGGTCTCCGCATGAGAATCGGTTATGGCTTCGACTCGCACGAATTCCGCTCCGGCATTCCGCTAAAAATTGGTGGCATCACTCTGCCGCATGACAAGGGACTCGGCGGCCACTCCGATGGCGACGTTCTCCTTCATGCCATTACAGACGCGTTGTTAGGTGCCATTGCTGCGCCCGATATCGGCGTACTGTTTCCACCATCGGACCCGAAGTGGAAGGGCGCAGATTCAGCGGTATTTCTGCGCGAAGCTCTGAAACGTGTGCGCGCTACGGGATATAGCATTGGCAACATCGACTCCAGCCTGATTCTCGCCGCTCCAAAGATTGGGCCTCATTCCGCGGAGATTCGAGCACGCATAGCTCAATTGCTGGACATTCCCACCGATTGCGTCGGATTAAAGGCAAAAACTCCCGAAGGCTTAAATCTCGACGACACGGCTATTGCGCATGTCGTCGTGTTGCTGGAAAAATCGAAGAGTCCGAAGAAATCGCAAAAAAGAAGAAAAGAAAATAAGCTCAGCTTTTAAGCTCACCCTTCAATTCCTCGCGCCGCATCTCGGCGGCTTCGATCAAGGCGCGGAAAATTTCGCGCGAAGCTTCATCCTGATCCACCGAACGCTCCGGGTGCCATTGCACCGCGAGGACAAAGTGGTCCGGCTTGGTACCTTCCAGCGCTTCCACAATGCCATCCTCCACGCAACGAGCCACGATGCGCAGGCCATTGCCAACCGCATCGGCAGATTGGTGGTGCGATGAGTTCACCGGGATCACGCGTTCGGTTTGAAAAGCAAGAATCTCACTCAGCCTGGAGTTCGGCTCAACCTCAACCTTGTGCGCGACCGCAACACTCTTTCCCGCCTCATGATCCACACGCGTTCGTAATTCTTCCGGCAGAACGTCAGGAATATGCTGGATCAGCGACCCCAAGCGGTACACATTCAAGCTCTGCAAGCCATAGCAAATTCCGAGAATCGGCATGCGAATGCTGTAAACATCCTGCAACAGCAGTTGATCGGCAGCTTCCCGAAGAGGATCAGGCGCGGCCGTGCGCAGAGAACGTTCCGCTTTAAACTTCGCGGGATCGACATCAGCGCTGCTGCCCGGCAACAGCACCGCATCGCAACATCCAACAATTTTTTTAAGATCGTCTGCGCTCAGATCGAGCGTAATGCGCACCGGCTCTCCCCCAGCCAGCGCAACAGCCCGTTCATACTGTGGAATCGAACGCTCCGCATATTCGCGATTGCCGGAGTGAGGCATGGGAATGGCAATGCGCGGAGGCGAAGGCATGATTAACTGACCCTCTCGATAGCGGCCAGTGTCTTCGTCTGCCGGTAGTGCCGGATTTCCATCGCGAATGCGCCCACAGAAATGATGCATCCCGCAACCAACGCCGCAGGCAGGGCGATGTGGCGATAAGCCATCGTCATCTCAGGATGAACTCCGCGTACGAGCGATACGATTGCGATCCCAACAATACCCAAAAACAGACTCACGGCAAACGAAAGCAGCGTACCGATAAACGTGACCAACACAACACGCACTGGGATCGCGTACCAGCGCGGGATGCGCGGTTGAGCTTTCATCGCCATACTTCTAACCTACACCATTTAACCTACACCATTCGATGGTGCTACATCGACTCGCGCCGGCCAACGTCAGCCCGCAGAGGATGGTTCTGGAATCGCTTCAATACGTCCGAGCAAAAATACATAGCCCAGAATTCCCAACACCAAAATTACAGTCGCAGTTACGAATGCCGCGGCGAACGAATGCCAAGCCGAAACGATGTAGCCGGTAATGATTGGCGCAGAGATCGCTGAAATTTGTCCGCAAAGATTCACCGCCCCCGCAAGCGTGCCCACGCTCTCTCTGGGGGATATCAGTGAAGGAACCGTCCACGCCACCGGCGCAGCCGCTGCCAATCCTCCCAACGCAAGGCTGATCCAGATCAGCGCCGCGACCGTAGTGTGAGCGCTCGCCGCGCCGAAGATGGCGAGTCCGCATGCCATCCCTCCAACCAAAACTGTCTGCCGGACTCGGTTTGCATCAAATCCACGCCGGATCAAATCATCCACCAGCCAGCCACCCACCAGCACATCCGTAAACGTTGCAAACAGCCAGGGGACGCTGGTGTAAAAAACCGAATGAAACAAATCCGCGTGCAACGAGACCGAAAGATAACTCGGCAGCCAGGTCAGCAATAAAAAGAACGTGTAGTTATAAGCTCCCCATCCCAGCGCCAGTCCGTAAACTTTTTTCTGTCGCAGCAAATAACCCAGCGAACTTCCTCCCCGCGCCTTCGTGCGATCTTCCGTTTGAGCCCCTCCCTGCACGATAAATTCGCGCTCCCGCGGCGTAAGTTTACGATCTTCACCCGGATTGCGGTAGACGGCATAGAAAAGCAAAAAATAAAGAAAGCTAATGAACCCGGTTGCGGCGAAACTCCACCGCCAGCCAAAGTGCAGCAGCAGCAATCCAATCAGCGGAACGCCGATCGCCGTGGAAAATTTCGCGGCGGCATCGGTCAATGCCGTTGCCAAGCTTCTTTCCTGTTTCGTAAACCAATAGCCCAGAGCTTTGGCATTCGCGGGGAAAGTCGGAGACTCGCTGATTCCCAACAGCAGCCGTGCGCCCAAAAACCAACTCAACCCGGGAGCAATGGCCGCTGCCAAAGAAGAGAGGCTCCAAAGCAGCGAACTGGCACGCCCCACCAGCTTCACTCCCCAGCGGTCGAGCAGTACGCCGGCCGGCATTTGCATCAGGGCATAAGTCCAACTGAATGCGCTGGAGAGATAGCCAAAAGCTATGAGCGACAAGCCGAACGAATCATGAAGCGCATCGCGCGAAACCGATAAATTGATCCGATCGAAAAAATTGACCAGCACTCCAAGAGAGAGCAGGAAGGCGATTCGCCATCGCCGTCGCGGCACATGCATCCCAGCTAAATCCGAATTAACCATCACTGGGCACCGTTGCCGCCGCTTATTAATTCCGGCATCGCATATTGCAGTCCTTGCACCACCCCGCGCAATTCGCCCAGCCCTTTCAGCCTGCCAACGTACGAATACCCTGGGTATGCCTTCTTTTCGCCGTCGTCAGCTAGTAGGTGCCCGTGATCGGGACGCATAGGAATCTCATGATCCGCCCTGCCTGAACTCCGGCGTTTCGTCTCTTCTTCCAGTAAAGCGCGGATCAGGCCCACCATATCGGAGCTGCCATGCAAGTGCTCGGCTTCATGAAATGTTCCGTCGGCTTCTCTCATCACCTGCCGGAGATGGGCAAAATGAATGCGCGGCGCAAATTCACGGACCATCGCCAACAAATCATTATCGGCCCGCGCGCCCAACGAGCCCACGCAAAACGTCAGCCCGTTCTCGATTAAATCGCAGCCCGCAAAAATCGCTCGTACATCGTCAGCGGTGGAAACCACGCGCGGAATGCCAAACAGCGGCAGGGGCGGATCATCGGGATGAATCGCAAACCGGGCGCCTACCTCTTGTGCCACCGGAACAACTTCCCGCAGGAATGCGATGAGGTTATTCCGCAATTCGCCGAGGGTAATGCCGCGATATTCCGCAATCAACCGGCGAAGCGCCTCACGATCGTAGGAATCCCCGGCCCAGGGCAATCCGGTAAGGACGGCGTGCTCCAGGCTATCGCGGCGTGCCTCAGGCATGGAGTGAAAGCGTTCATGTGCCGCATGAACCCGCTCTTCGGAGTAGTCGGCCTCGGCATTTTCGCGCTGCAAAATAAACAGGTCGTATGCTGCGAAATCCACGCCATCGAAACGCAGCGCCAATCCAGTGGTCGGCAACGGCCATAGCAAGTCGGTTCTCGTCCAATCCACGACCGGCATGAAGTTGTAACAAATGACGCGTACTCCCGCCTTCGCAACAGCCACTAAAGTGTCTTTCCATGCGCCGATAAACTGCCGGCAGATTCCGTTTCGCAGCTTGATCGAATGATGGACCGGAATACTTTCCACCACTGACCATTCCATGCCAGCCGCGAGAATTTGATCTTTCCGCTTTAACACTTCCTCCAGCGGCCACGCTTCGCCGCGATAAAGATGGTGCAATGCGGAGACAATCCCAGTCGCGCCCGCTTGTCGAATGTGACGCAACGGTATCGGATCGTTGCGCCCGAACCACCGCCATGTCTCCTTCATAGCTCGGTGTCACCGCTCCTATCCATTTCATCAACTGCAATGCACACCGCATCTCGCTGGACAAATTCTACGCGAGCCGCGATACCACAAAGCGAGACCTGCTTCTAGAACGTAGTCGCCACCGTAAAGCGGAAGGTTTTGCGTGGCTCACGCAGCAGGAAGCTGGGCGCATAAGTATTGACGGCCAGGTGATAGGTATATTCTCCGGCGGAGGTCAGGAAGCAACCGCTCGGTCCGCAGGTGTGCGGGAACATGCCGGTCGTGATTGGAATCGGCGGCGTGGCCGGGCTATCCAGCCGCAACGGGTTGTACGCCCAGTAGATGCGGAACGGTGCATTGATCACCGGCAGGAACATCTGGAGTTCGAGTCCCGTGGACATTCTCGGCCTCCAGTTCGTTGTTCCCAAAACCTGCAATTGATCCGAAGGCTGCGGATTCAAAATGCTTCCCGGAGTACAACCGGTGCCCGTCGCCGTGCCCGTCGCCTGGCTGAGCGTGGGACAGCCAAATTGCTGGCTGATCACCTGATCGTATTGCACCTGCGCAATCTGCAATTGCGAAGGCCGGACAATAGGATCGATTCCCATATCCAAGAATGGCGCGATTGCTACCGGCCCATAAATCGTAATGCGGTATTCGAAGTTGGTGACGACGCTCAAGTCTCCGCCCGGGAAAGTGATTTGATCGATCGGGATGGGAATCGTCAAATTGCCGAGCAGAGGATTCAGCGGGTTCTTCAGAACCGGAGTTCCATCGGGATTCGTAAGCGTGATCGATCCCACACTCGGCAGGAAAGCCACCGGCGATACCGAGCGAATGTCGAAACCGCGGAGATCGTTCTCGCCACCGAGATACGCGCGCTGGAATGGGGGTGCAACTAAACCGCCATAGCCGCTAATGAAGGATCCCTGAACGTTGAAGCCCAAAGCGTTGCGCCGGTTCTGTACCGGAATAAATTTCTTGTACTGTACGATGGGGCGAATCGAACGAATCGTTCCGCCAATTCCAGCCAATTCAGCACCTGCCGTGAACTGCTGCCCATGGTGAGGCGAGATGGGGCTGTCAATTGTGTTGAAAGAAAAGTTAGGGAAAATCTTGCTGGTGATAATTCCATCGAGTGCTACGGGCCCGGAAATGCCGCGGAACGCCAGGAACTCGAACAGATTTCGCGAAGCCGAACTTAATGCCAGCAGCGAAGAACGGTCAAACGAATAGGTAATGCCCACGCGCTTGAAAGAACGGTGCAGCGGATAGCTTAACGATGACGTGAATCCTGCGCTCGACTGCGTGTAATTCTGCAGGTTTTGCAGCACCGTGTTCGGCAGGTTCACATTCTGCCCGCGGAAAATGGAAAGCTGACGCGCCTGGTTGTAACTGACTCGGTTTACATAAACGTTAAAGCCGAATTGCAAAGGCTTGTCGAACATATACGGCTCGGTGAAGCCGAAGCGCACACTGCGCGCCAGATTTCCCAAGCTGGCCTGCATCGAAAGCGTTTCGCCGAGACCGAGGAAGTTGTTCGTCGCATAATTGAGGCCGACGAATGCGCCTTCCAGTCCGCTGACGCCGCCATTCAAGCCAATGCTGTTCTTGCCCTTTTCATGGACTTTCAGGGTGAGGTCGACCAGTCCATCCTTTTCGTCCAGCTTACGGTCGGTAATGTTGGGATCTTCGGGCTTCAGTTGATCGAAATACCCCAACTGATTCAAACGCAACAGGCTCAACTCCCAAAGCCGCGAATTGTAGACGTTCCCTTCTTCTAGCGCGATTTCGCGGCGAATTACCTTGTCGCGCGTGGTGGTATTTCCCTGGAATTCGATGCGGCGAACATAGAACTGCTTGCCTTCGTCCACGTCGACATCGAGGAAAATCAGTTTCTTATCGTCGTCAAACCGAGTTTCAGGCACCGACGTAAAATTGATGTAACCCTGTTCGCCGTAGGCTTTGCGCAGATTTTCCAATCCCTTGGCGATCTTATCTTTGCTGAAGATTTCGCCGTCTCTAATCGGAAACAGGTTGCGCAGCGCCTTTGTATTTTGTACCGCTTTGTTGTTCTTGAACGAAATCGAGCCCAGCGTATAGCGGTCGCCTTCTTCAATCGGCATGGTAATGTCGACCGACTTACCCGGCCCGGATTGCACAAGCGGGATGTGCGTGCCTTTGTGCCCGGTATCGTGAATCTGTGTCTTGGGCTCGTTCACGATTACTTTGAAATAGCCGCGATTCTGATATTCGTTGCGGACGCGTTCCGTATCTTCGTCCAGCTTGGTTGCATCGTAAGTGCGCGCAAAAATATTTTCCAGGAAGATCGAGTGCGGAACGCCAATGGGACGCAAGTTCTTCATTGCATACCGCAGAATTCGAGTCTTCACGTTCTTGTTGCCTTCAAACTTGATCTTCCCCACCTTCACCTTCGGCCCTTCTTTAATCACAAAGGTGATGCCCACTGCGGCGGGAGGAATTTGCCGCACCTCAGTCCGGATGGTCGAAAACTGGCGGCCATGTTCGGCCAGCAGGCCTTTGATGGCAACTTCCGCCTTCTTCACCTTCGTCGGGTCATATTGGTTCTCCACCGTCAGTCCGACTTTGGCTTCTTTGAAGCGGTCCAGTACATCGCTGGTCGTGACCGAACTCAAGCCCACATAATTGATCTCACGGATCGTTGGCTTTTCCTTCACCGCAATCGTCAGCCGCCAACCCTTGGGGGTCTGCTCGCGTGTAAAACGAATGTCTTCGAAGTAGCCGGTGTTCCACAGCGCGTTGAAATCGCGCTCCAGCGAGGCAGGATCGTAAATATCGCCAGGGTGAGTAAAGATTCGCGCCAGAACAGTTTCTTTGGGAATCCTGCGGTTGCCGGTGACGTCGATCTCGGAAATGATATCGGTCTGCGACCAGCTGGCAGCCGAGAGAAAAATGGCCAGCAATACTCCCAGCATCCCAGCCAGCCGCACCGTTCGCCGGCAAAACGCCGCGAAAGAAGAAGAGGATGGGGTGCAAGCGCCTCCAGAAAGGCCACAGCCGTTCTCAGGCACAACAATATCCTTATGAAAGCGAAAGCGAATCGCTACGACCTCAGCCTCTGGGATGTGGGAAAACGATCATTATACGGTAGAGAAAGAAAAAAAGGTCTAACTTGCCACTCTTTCCGGTGGCTTTATCTGGAATTGCATAACTCCACTTCAACCAAGACGGAATAAAACGTGGCGGAGTTGCCCAAGCCCGAAAAGTTTTCCTGAAATCGTCAGACACGCGGCACGGACGCCCCTTCGGCCTCGCATTATTATAAAGCGTTCTCTCTCGACACTTGCGGCAGGGAAAATAAAAATGGGCAGCCTGCGTGGCTGCCCATCATAGGTTGAATTGTTTTGCGTTATTGCGTCGCTGGCGGATCGGACACCACCGTTGCAGCCAGCATTGGCGCCTGCGTCAGCTGGTCGTAGAACAACAAACCACCAGCCACTAGCGGTTCTCCGGAGTTGAGCGTGCTAAGGCCGGTTGTATTGACGAAGAGCGTCAGGTTGCCGGTGCCTACCGTCAGCGGCGAGCCACCTAGCGAATACCCTATCAACCCGTTGTTCTGCAGTTCGAAACTGCCCAGGTTGCCACTGAGGATGTTCGGGCTGCCCGTCATCGTTCCATAAACGCCCTGGAATCTTAACGAGATCATCTGCGGTGTAAAAACGCTGTTGCTGTAACTGCCGCCGATGAAAACACGCTGACCCACCAGCACGGTTGAATCGTTGAATAGAGCGTTAGTGAAGAGATTATCGAAGAAGCACACGTCATACTGCGTGACTGCGCTTACATTAATGGTCTGGATCGTGTCGCTATCGCCCACCAGGTCTCCGCTGGTTTCACCAACAAATAGCGTGATGCTTTGCACCGGGCCTGAAGTTGGATTAATCGCCAACACGCGGCCGGAGAGAAATGCTTGCGATGTGGTGATGACTTCCACGTTGTTTGCGATCAAAGTCCCATCGGCCTGATACGCTCCCTGCACCCCAACAACCGCGGGTGTGGCTAGATTGTTAATGCTCCATCCGCTGTTGAACTGAGTGGTGCTGTTCACGTCAACCGTCAACTGGTGCCCGTACGGACCTTGAATTACAAATGAATTGCCGGACGCATTTACTGAAACCAGCCCACCCATAAGATCGGTTATTTGCGCAGTGCTATCACTAGCCTGTACCGCCTTGGCATAAATGGTTGGATTGACCACGCCTGTGACATTGCCCGAGCCGTCAACCGCCACAGATTGGCGGATGTCGAAATCCATTCTCAGCCCAGCCAGGCCGTTGCTGCCCACCACCATCGCAGCGGGAAAATTCACGGTCACGGTGGTTGTGGTAGGGCCGCCGCTCGAATTAAATGTGCCATTCATTGTGGTGACGATCGGCGTCGGAGTCATCTGCACGTAAGAAATCACCGGGTTCGATAGCGAGAAGGTGGCGCTCGTATACGTGCCAGCGGTTACGGAATTGAAGCCCAAGGGAGAACGCAAGCCCAGAAGCCGAGCAAAATCCACCGTTGTGGCCGTGGAGAGAACTTGCACCGAGGTATTGTTGCTGCCGTTCAAAGTGATCGAATTGATGGTGACGTCGAAACCCACTACCGACGCCAGCGGCGCATCTTCGCCAGTAATGAACACGTTCGCCGATTGCGCCGACGGCGACATTGAATTGGATGAGTTCGATGATGAACTACAACCCACACCCAGCATCGAAAGCGAAATCAATAGCGCGACTCCTAAGAACTTTTTCATAGCAAACTCCAATCAAAGGATTTTGTCGTGAATCCATCCGGGAAAACCGCATACTTTTCTTCACTATGATGGAAACACGGCTTTCGCAACGATGTCGCGTAACCGCGGTTCCGGTTACCGGACATAATCCTAGAGTGGGACAAGCCGTAAGTATTGGGATTACAGACAGTTAGCGATCAAACCCGGACAATTCCAGAAGGCCTTGTACTTTAGTTTGGCAAGTTTTAGGAGAGCACCGTTTTCGGCCGTGCTGCCAGGAGGGGTTAAAAGACTCGGGCTTAAACGTTGAAGTGTCGCTTTTACTTGTACAAACGTTTTCTCGCTGCCGGGCGCAATCGAGCCTACTTTAATTCCAAAACTTCTTTTTCTTTTCCCTTGCTCATCTCTTCCATCTTTTTGATCTCGTCGTCGGTAAGCTTCTGAATCTCTTCGAGAGAGCGTTTCTCGTCATCTTCATTAATCTTCTTGTCCTTCATCGCCTTCTTGATGGCGTCATTACCATCGCGCCGAATGTTCCGTACCGCCGTACGATGCTCCTCCAGCACCTTGTGCAAATGCTTCACCATATCCTGTCGCCGTTCCTGGGTAAGGGCAGGCACGGGCACGCGAATCAACTTGCCGTCGTTCATCGGATTTAGCCCCAATTCGGCCGATCGAATCGCCTTTTCAATCACCGCCATTTGCGACGTATCGTAGGGCTGCACCGTGATCATCTGCGGCTCCGGAGCATGCACCTGTGCGATCTGATTCAGCGGCATCTGCGATCCGTAATAGTCGACGCTCACGCCGTCGAGCATATGCACCGACGCGCGACCGGTACGCGTCGCCGCCATGGCCTTGCGGAAGTCTTCGACCGCCTTTTCCATGCGCATTTTCAGTTGCGCGTAAGTTTCTTTCAGGCCGGGAATCGCGGCCATTGTGGCTTGAGCCATATCGTCAGCTCCGTAAAATGATAAGAATCAAAACATCAAATTATAAACCCAAAAAAGTTGCCACGGGTTCGCCCGGATCATTACGGATGAGAAATAAAAAATCCGCGTGAATCCGTCAAATCCGTGGCCAAATCTAAGCGCCCACCCTCGACCCAATCTTCTCCCCGCTCACCACGCGCCTTATATTTCCGTGCTGGTTCAGGTTGAAGACGATGATGGGCAGGTTGTTGTCTTTGCACAGGCTGATGGCCGTGGAATCCATCACGTTCAGCCCCAGCCGCAGCACATCCATGTAAGTGATGTCGGTAAATTTCTTGGCATCCTTCACTTTCATGGGATCGGCGTCGTAAATGCCATCGACTTTCGTGGCCTTGAGAATGGCTTCCGCTTTAATCTCCATGGCGCGCAGCGAAGCCGCCGTATCGGTCGAAAAATAAGGATTGCCGGTGCCGCCGGCAAAAATTACCACGCGTCCCTTTTCCAGATGCCGCATGGCCCGCCGCCGGATAAATGGCTCGGCTACCTGCTTCATCTCAATTGCCGACTGCACACGGGTATACACGTTTTGCTTCTCCAGCGCATCCTGCAAGGCCAGGGCATTGATCACCGTGGCCAGCATACCCATGTGATCAGCCGAAACGCGATCCATCTCTTTCGCCTGCTCGGCCACGCCGCGGAAAAAATTCCCCCCGCCAACCACAATAGCCAGCTGCACGCCCAACTTGTGCACCTCCGCCAACTCGGCGGCGATCTCGTGAATGCGCGCCGTATCCACGCCAAAACCCTGATTCGCAGCCAGGGCTTCTCCGGAAAGCTTGAGCAGAACGCGTTTGAAGGCAATGGGCATGAAGTTAAGTCACTATTTTTCAGCTCTCAGCAGCCAGATTGGCGTCCGCAACTAAAGCCGAGGCACACTTATCGATCAAACAAAGCGCCCATTCGGACGCCTTGTTACTACTCTGATTTTTGTTCGGAAGGCTTGGTGATAGCGATGGTCTCGCCCGCATCGCCAACCTTGAAGCGCGCGAAGCGGCGCACACTGATGTTCTCGCCCAGCTTGCCGATCTTTGCCGCGATGAGCTGCGCAATCGACATGGTCTGGTCCTTGATGAAAGGCTGCTCCAGCAGGCAGACCTCTTCATAGAACTTTTCCATCTTGCCGTTCACCATCTTCTCGGCAATGTTGGCGGGCTTGCCGCTCTTAATCGCTTGATCCAGGAAGATATCTTTCTCGCGGGCGAAATCAGCTTCCGTCACATCTTCTTTGCGGACGTACTTCGGATCACTGGCCGCAATGTGCATCGCGATGTCGTGCGCCAGTTCTTTGAAGTCCTCGGTGCGCGCCACAAAATCGCTCTCGCAATTCACTTCCACAAGCACGCCAATCTTGCCGCCGGCGTGAATGTAGCTGGTCACTGCCCCTTCGCTGGTCACGCGCGTCGCTTTCTTGGCCGCAACCGAAACGCCTTTCTTGCGCAGGATCACGACCGCCTGCTCCATATCGCCTTTGGCTTCGGTCAAAGCCTGCTTGCAATCCATCATGGGAGCTCCGGTTTTTTCCCGGAGATCTTTCACTTGCGTCGCCGAAATATTCACTGTAGTCGTACCCATATTTCCTTTTCTGTAGACACGTAACTTGTTACTTCTCTTCTAGCCAAATGCAAACCCGCCGCTGCCGGCAGGACGTTACGTTCCTTACGATGATTAGATGCCGCCCTACAAACTTTGACCCGCGCCGGGACCAATCTTAACCATGACCCGCGCGGGTCTGAATCCAAATGCCCGGTTTGTTTCTAGGTACTGGATACTCGCAACTGAGTACTGCCGCTAAACCGTCTGGCTTTCCACCTTGGGGATATCAGCCTCTTCATTCGCGACCGGTTTCTTCTGCGCGCCCCGTCCGCTCATTACGTCTTCCATGCTGATGTCTTCCATCGCGTCAATCGAGCCATCTTCTCCGCCGTGCATTCCAAATCCAGCCGAGCCCACTTCCTCCGGCATGTTTGCCAGAGCTTGCGCATGTTCCGCAGCCGCACTCATGTCAGCGATCTGTTTATCGCTCATCAACTGAGCGCCCTCGGCAATCGACTCTGAAATCTTCGAAGTAAACAGTCGAATCGCCCGCAACGCATCATCGTTGCCCGGAATCACGTAATCCACTTCCGTGGGATCGCAATTCGTATCCACCACCGCAACCACTGGAATACCCAGCTTGCGCGCCTCGCGCACCGCAATCTGCTCTTTATTCGAATCGATCACAAAAATTGCGTCCGGCAACCGGTTCATGTTCTTGATGCCCGCCAGGTTGGCCTGAAGATGCTTGCGCTCGCGCTCCAGTTTGATGACTTCTTTCTTCGGCAGCAACTCGTAGCGGCCATCCGTGGCCATCTCGTCGAGCTCTTTCAGTCGCTTTACTGATTTCTGTACGGTTATCCAATTCGTCAGCAGTCCGCCCAGCCAGCGCTGGTTAATGTAAAACCCGCCACACTTGGTCGCTTCTTCGGCGATGGCGTCCTGCGCCTGGCGCTTGGTTCCCACGAACAGCACAATCTTGCCGTCGGCCGCCAGATCCTGCACAAACTTCGACGCCTCTTTGAACATCTTCAGCGTCTTCTGCAAATCGATGATGTAAATTCCATTGCGCTCTCCGAAGATGAACTCTTTCATCTTGGGATTCCAGCGTTTCGTCTGATGCCCGAAGTGAACACCCGCTTCGAGCAACTCCTTCATGGTGATAGTAGCCAATGAACCTCCTTATTTAGTCTGCATCGGGAAGCTAGTTCTCAGTACCTAGTACCCAGCAAAAACTACTGGGAACTTGGTGCTGGCAACTGCTCTCCGATTGCCATTCCCGTCCCCGCGCCGCGAGGCACGAGAAGAATTGAACACCTAAAACCAGCTATTAACTTCTGCTCTTAACTCCTAGCCAAACCAACAACCTTGTCATTCCGACCCCCGAGCGACAGCGAGGGGCGGAGGAATCCCTACCCAAATCTGCTGTCGTCGAAAGCCAAAACTGCGCCCAGCAACTACCGTTTGCTGAATTGGAACCGTTTACGCGCGCCCTTCTGACCGTACTTCTTCCGTTCTTTTTCGCGCGAATCGCGAGTCACGTGTCCCTCGGCCTTCAACTTGCCGCGCAGCTCCGCGTTGAACTGCATCAACGCGCGCGCAATGCCCAGCTTCACCGCATCGGCCTGGCCGCGCACTCCGCCGCCCAGCACGCTGGCGATAATGTTGAACGACGCCGCGGTTTCCGTGGACGCCAAAGGCGCCTTCGCTGCGGATCGCTGCGCAGGAGTTACAAAGTACTCCTCGAACTCCCGCCCGTTCACCTTGAAATCGCCACTGCCCGGACGCAAATACACCCGCGCCACCGCCCGCTTCCGCCGTCCCGTTCCGTAGTACTGAACCAATTCCGCCATTTAGCTTCCAGCTCCTAATCTCGTTTGTCATCCTGAGCGCAGCCGTTCTTCAGGCGGAGCGAAGGATCTCAATCTTCCCCGACCTACGTCGGAAACTGCTTACGCCCGCACTTCCAACTTCAAATCCAAGGGCTTCTGTGCGGCATGCGGATGCTTCTCGCCTTTGTACACATTGAGCTTCGAAAGCATATGTGCCGACAGCTTGTTCTTCGGCAACATGCGCCGCACCGCGTCTTCAATGATCGCTTCCGGCTTGCGCGCCAAACGCTTGCGATAATCCTCGGTCCGCAAACCGCCGGGATATCCCGTGTAGTGGTGATACTGCTTCTGCTCCGACTTCACGCCAGTCGTCCTGATCTTCTCGGCATTCACCACAATCACGTGATCGCCAGTATCGAGAAATGGTGTGTACTGCGGATTCTCTTTGCCCATGAGGATGCGCGCCACTTGCGACGCCAGACGTCCAAGCGTCTGCCCATCCGCATCCACGACATACCACTTGCGCACAATTTCCCCCGGTTTGGGGAAATAGGTAGACATTGAAGCTCTCCCAGAATGAAAAAAATTGCGAAACGCGATTGAAAATTACAAAGAAGACCGCTCGTTGATTCTCCAGCGAGGACGCCAGACCATCAGGCGGGCAACCGCGAGACTTCCCAAAGCTTTAAAGATACCGTAGGCCGCAAAGAATTGTCAACGGCGAGTTACACAGGTTATGGGTGGTTAAAAACACCTTGACAGCCCTTCCGCCCTCGAACATAATTTCGCTCTCTCGCAACATATTTGGGGCAACAAACCGTACTAAAAACCTGGAGGCATTCCGTGAAAAAACTCTTTCTGCTGACCATGACGCTTGGTCTTCTAATCCTCCCGCTCCACGCGCAAAACGTGTGGTCGAGCAAAATCGACACCTTTGGCAACTTCGTGCACAGTTCGTTCAATCCACACGCGAATGGTATCGTGAGCATACTCACGCCCGCCACCGCCATCACCGTTAATCGGATTCAACTCCAAGGCATTAATGGTCTGGATGGGGTTATGTGTTCTCCGTTGGCCGGGATAAAAGTCACCGACGGCACCACCACTGCCGCATTAGCCATCCCCAACACCACCGCCACCGATGGTAATCCTGGACCAGTCACGAACGATAGCGGTCCAATCAGCCTGGCGTTCCCTGCAGGGGATCGACTGCGATTAGTAGCAGTTCCGGGAAGTGCGGGCTGCAATCCCTTTGAGATCAACATCGTGGTGCAGTACAGCGTCACGCCGTAGATCGCGAAGAGGAAAGTAAGCTAAGAGGGGTGACAAAGTAAAACTGGGTTGGCTAAAAGCTAAGAGCGAAGAGTTAAAAACTACTCGTACGCCAGCGCATCAATCGGATCTTTTTGCGCCGCCTTATACGCTGGGTAAATCGCGCCGCAGGTCGCTCCCACAATCGCAATGATCGTGGCCCGCACCATCCACACCGCGCTCTGATCGATGTGTACCAGCGGCCAGCGCTGCTGAATTCCGACCCGCGCCGCCAGGCTGATCGCGATTCCGACGGCTATCCCCACCAGCGCCAGCACCACAGTCTCGCGCAGAATTACATTCATGATGTAAAACTTCGACGCGCCCATCGACTTTAAAATTCCAATCTCCCGCGTGCGCTCCATCACGGCCGTATACATCGATTGAAAAATCACCAGAAAGCCAATCACTAGGCTCACGCCAATCACCACCCCAATAAACGGCCGGAAGCCCGGCAGTCGGCTCGGCGTCATCATGCTCAAATAATCAGAGGTCGAGAGCACTGAATATTTTTCCATCCCCGGCTGCGCCTTGATTTCATTGACTACCGCAGCGGCATTATCGGGATTATCCAGCTTCACGTAGAAGACAGATGCTTTGTCCTGGGCACCGATCAACTCCTGCAGCGTGCTCATGGGGATGAATTTCCGCGCCCCGCGCCCGTTCTCAACAATTCCGCAAATGTGGAACGGCTGGTTCAGGATTTCCATCGTGTCGCCAACCTTCACATGCTTTTGGCGCGCGATGTAATCGTCCACCAATGCGTCGTTCGGTCCCTGAAAAGGCCCGCCCTCTACATACTGGAACGCCCCGCCCAGGGCCTGAAAGCTGGAAATATCGATGCCATCGATCACTTCCAGCCCGCCGCTGGTCGCAATCTGCCAGATAATCGGGCTGACCACCTTGACGTGCGGAAGCTGGCGCAAAACATCCGCCACCTTCGCCGACACGGGAGCGCCGCTGATGCCGGCCAGAAATGACGATCCCGGCGGCTGAACGATCACGTCAAACCCAATGCCGGAAGTGCGAAACTTCTGATCGTTCATGATCCCGTAGCAAAGTCCCACGATCACCAGGATCAAAGTAACTTCCAGCGCAATGGCGACAATGCTGATCAGCGAGCGGATTGGCCGATGCACCAGGTTGGCGACAACCATTTTATTCATCATTGGGAAAAGCACTCAGCCGTCAGCACTTGGCATTCAGCCAAACAACGCCAAAGTAGATCTCAAAATCTTTAAAGGCTGAATGCTAATTGCTAAGTGCTGACTGCTCGCAATCACCGCGGCGGTACCACTGCACTAGACTGCGGCTGCGGACGGTCCAGATGCACCACCTCCGCACCCGGCGGCTGCTGCAAAGCAAATTGGTCGTCGCGCAGCGGCTTATTGATATCCAGCTTCAGTATATTCAGCGTGATGTCGTACTCTTCCTGCGGCCGCGAAATTTCGATGCGCGACGCAAAGGTCACGCCATCATAATCCTTATAGTTCGCATACTTCGCGTCAGTCACTAGATTGCCCTGCTCATCATAAATATACTGCCGGTGCGGTTGCAGATCGACGCGGCTGAAAACGATCTTGCGCGCCAGCACACCCTCAGTCTCGCTCTTCTTGCGAATCACAATCAGCTCGTAATCCTCTTGCAGCACGCGGTGGCCCTTGGCGTCATGCAGGATTTCATCTCCATTTTCCAGCACCGCAATCTCATGCTCGCCATCGATCGGCCGGATCAGCAGCGCGTCATAAATATCCTTTGGCCGGATATTTTCCATCGGCTGGTCTGGATTTCGCGTCTCCATTTCGTTGCTGCCCACCACAAACCGGTTCTTCGGTGGAATCCATAGCTTGAATTCCTGCCCGTCGCTCACCATATCGAAAGCCGTGGTGCGCACGATTGGCAGCAGCCCAATCATATGCAGCATTGCCGGCTTCCGCGCCAGCACATATCCGCGAATCTCTTTGTAGTCGGTGACGTGCCCTTTTTTCGCGCCGCCCACAGAGGTATCGATGTCCACGGTCGCCTGCAACGACTGAATCTTTTGCGCCTGCTGATTAATATTGTCGATCAAGGCCGATTGCGATGCTTCCTTCAACGGAGCCTTGGAGTAGGTCTCCTCGACCGGACGGGTGTGAAAAAGACACGCTGAAGTGGGCAGTACTGCAAGAAGAACAGCCAAAACCCCCAAAGGCGAGCTACGTCTCATGAAATATTCGATGATCTCCAGAACATTTGAGTATAGCGCGAGAAAAAAGGGTGCAGGAACTTGTGCACCGCATAGTGGCTATTTTAAGGAAGATTTATATCAGGGCATGTTCAGGAAGGTTTGTATCAGGGCATGCCGCTCGAATATCTGCTATTAGGCCAAGCATCCTCTCTACACTTCGAGATGGCGCATCCCGTTTCCCGGAGAATCACTTTGTTAACGGCTGGCAACTCGTCACCAACCTATTCTCCACGACATAATCATCTAAACTACTTCCACCGTGCGCAAAATCCTCTGGCTCCTCGTAATCGCCATCTTCGCCGCCGCAGGCTGGCTGGCATGGGCGCTACTCATTCCCGCAGAGCCTTCCGCCCAGACCTTTGTCATGCTGCGCCCGGGCTTTTCCACGCGCCGTATCGCCGCCGAATTGAAGGCCAATGGAATCATCCGCAGCGAGGACGCATTTATCCTCTGGCACTACATTCATCATCGCCGCTCTCTTAAAGCGGGAGAATATTTATTCGACAAGCCGCGAAACATCATTGAAGTTCACACTCGTTTGGCTCGCGGCGAGGTTTACTTCCGCACCGTAGTTATCCCCGAAGGCTTCACCATGTTCGATATCGCCCGTGCGGTCGAAGCCGCCGGCCTCGGCCCCGCGCAAGATTTTCTGAAGGAAGCGCAAACCGATACCGCTCTGATCGCCGATCTGGCTCCCGGTACACCATCTCTCGAAGGCTACCTCTTTCCCGACACCTACCAGTTCAGCCGCATGATGACCATGCATGAGATGGCCGCAGCCATGGTCAAGCAGTTTCGCCAGGTCGCGGGGCAGGTTGGATTAATTTCAGCGGCAGAAAGCACGGCGAACGCGGAACCAAATTCACCGCACATTGAAGTAGCAATGAGCGTAGCAATCCGCGATCAGAACACCGCGCCCACCGATGTCGAGCGCACCGTCACCATGGCATCAATCATCGAAAAAGAAACTGCGGTAGCCGAAGAGCGCCCACTGGTGGCCAGCGTCTACTACAACCGCCTCGCAAAGAAAGTTGCTCTCGACGCCGATCCCAGCATCATTTACGCAGAGCTATTGGCAGGAACCTACAGCGGCGCGTTGCATCATGACGACATGCAGTTCAATTCTCCTTACAACACCTACAAATTCCCCGGCCTACCTCCGGGCCCCATTGCCAACCCCGGGAAAAGCGCGCTGGAAGCGGCCATGCACCCGGCGCAATCCGACTATTACTATTTCGTCGCCGACGCGCAGGGCCACCATCGCTTCGCGATGACGATTGAGGAACACAATAAGAATGTCGCTGCATACCGTCGAGCCATGCGGGGGAATTAACGGATAGGACCTACCAGCGCGCGGTGTACAATCCTTCCTGTTTTCAATCATGGCAGCTCCCTCCACAGACGGCCAATTACATCACCGCACCATCCCGCTGGAGTCGATTCTGGCGGCTCGCCAGCGCGTCTATCAGGCTGCGGTCCGCACGCCGCTGGTCCGCCTGTATTACGATGACGCTCCCGCCGAGATTTATCTCAAGATCGAGTCACTCCAACCGATCGGCTCGTTCAAGATCCGTGGCGCCTACAACGCCGTCTCCTTATTAAAGCCAGAGGACCGGGCAAGAGGTGTGTGGACGATCAGCGCGGGCAATGCGGCGCAGGGCGTGGCCCTGGCGGCTAAGCTGGCCAGAGTCCGCTGCGAGGTTCTGGTGATGGACACCGCGCCGGTGGCGAAGCTTGACGCCATCCGGCGCCTGGGCGCCAGCATCCGTCAGGCGCCCATGGATGAGTGCTGGACCGCCGTCATCGAACGCGCGCATCCCGCCTTTGACGGCGTGTTCGTTCACCCCTTCGACGACGACGACTTTATCGCCGGCAACGCCACCTGCGGCTTGGAAATCCTCGAAGACTTGCCGGATGTTACCGCGATTGTGGCTGGCTTTGGCGGCGGTGGTCTGAGTTGCGGCGTCGCATCCGCGACGGCCGCCCTGAAGCCGGATGTGAAAGTGTTCGCCGCCGAACCGGAGACGGCTGCGCCTCTGCACTTGTCGTTTCTCAAAGGCTCTGCGCAGAAGTTTCCCGACTGGAGGACCAGCTTCGTCGACGGTTGTGGCGGCAAGACAGTTCTGCCCAGCATGTGGACGCTCGCCAGCCGCCTGCTGGCAGGCTCGATCGTTACTTCGCTTGACGAATGTCGCCAAGCCATGACAATCGTCGCTGCCCGCAATCACATCATCTGCGAGGGCGCAGCCGCGTGCGCGGTCGCAGCCGGACTCAGCGGCAAAGCCGGCAAGGGCAAGATCTGCTGCGTCGTTAGCGGCGGCAACATCGATCTCGGCAAGTTCGCCGAGCTCGTATCAAAGTAGATCAAGAATCCAGCACGGCGACACAGGGTCACAGAGAACACCTTAAAGAAGCCAAGAAAGTTAGGATATTTAAGAATTTTCTTCTCGTGACTCCGCGTCTCCGTGATAGATTCCCTTCTCTTAGCGCACCCGCCCCTCCATCCATCCTTGCAGAATTAAAATCGCAGCCATCCGGTCCACCGCCTTGGCGCGTTTCTCAATCGACAATTCCGTCTCACGCAGCAACCGGTTCGCCTCCGCCGAGGTCAACCGCTCATCCCACAGATGTACCGGCAGCCGGAATCGCTTCCGCAGCTCCTCCGCAAACACCTGCATTTTGTCGGACTGGATTCCCTCCGCTCCGCTCATGCGCAACGGCAATCCAACCACAATTTCCTGCACCGAATATTTCCGAATCACTCGCTCCAGCGCCGCCAGGTCCGTGCGCTTGTTCCGCCGTTGTAAAGTTTCTAATCCCTGCGCGGTGATCCCTAGCGGATCGGAAACAGCAATCCCAATCCTTCTGGACCCAACATCCAACCCCAAAACACGCCCGACTAACCGGCCCGGCCTTTCACCTGTATTGTTCACGCCGTGATTATATGCGGTTCAAGAAATAGCAAAACCTGCGATAACCCATCGGCGTGTAACTCATTCTGGAACAGCCACTTAACCATTCTTAAAGCCTCATTTCACCAACCTCAACCTTGCTTTTTATCCCAATTCGGGATAGTATGTTTCTAGTAAACGTTTTTCCCCACTAGACCCTTCTCCTGCCCGGGTGACCTTTTATGAGTAGTGCAGACGCGACCTACCACATCGGCGACAAGGTTGTGTATCCCAACCATGGCGTCGGCATCATCGAACAGATCAGCAGCCGTTCTATCGGCGCCACCGTGGAAAAGTTCTACCTGCTCAACATCAAGGCCAGCAGCCTCAAGGTGATGGTGCCCTGCAATAACGTGGGCAGTGTGGGCATACGCCGCGTCATCCGCAACGGCGAGGCGCAGAAAATTCTCGACTTCCTTTCCGTCACCGACGACCTCACCACTGCCGATTGGAAAGACCGTTTCAAGGAAAACTCCGAGCGCATGCGCACCGGCTCTCTGATTGAGGTCGCGGGAGTGATGAAGAGCCTGATCGCCCTGCACCAGGCCAAGCCGCTTTCCTTCCGTGAGAAAAAAATGCTGGAGCGCGCCCGTTATCTGCTCGTCAGCGAGCTGGCTATGTCGCGCAACTGCGAAGAAACCAAGGTGGAGGAGCTGCTCACGCTCGCTCTGTCGAAATGTAATCTACGCTTTCCCGAAGCCTCGGAATTCCAAGCGTAGTCGACCCAATTCGTTCTAACAAAGTAATAGTTCACCGACTCGCCCAATCGGTGAGTGGGTTATCTCCGCGGCACTTCTTCGCGCACTCCGCGATTAAAAAATTCTCGAGCTTTTAGTCGCAAAGATAATGTGCGAAGCATAGCGCAAGAAAAAATGGTCCTAGGGAGTACCCAGAAAACTCCCTAAGACCATCAACCCGCTAATTGGCAGCAACGGGTAAACTTATGCGCCAGCCTGCTGAATGCACTCTTCCAGCACGTCCATGCCAACGTCAGCTTGTTCTTTGGTTATCACCAGCGGCGGACAAAGCCGGATCGAACTCGGCCCGCAACCCAGGAACAGCACGCCATGTTCAAACGCCTTCTCCACGATCAAATCGCGCTCGGCCGCAGCATGTTCCTTCGTCGTCTTGTCCTTCACAATGTCGACTCCAATCATTAGCCCGCGTCCGCGCACATCGCCCACCAGCTTCAGCTTGGCAGGCCATTGCGCCATGCGCTTCATCATGTGCGCACCCACTTCCGCGGTATGTTGTAGCAGGTTTTCTTTTTCGATCACATCCAGCGTAGCCAGCGCCGCCGCCACGCATACCGGATTTCCGCCGAAAGTGGATGCGTGCGAACCCGGCACCCAGTCCATGATTTCGGCGCGGGTCATCACAATGCCCAGCGGCATACCGGACGCAATGCCTTTCGCGATGCAGATCATGTCCGGCTCAACGCCGGTATGCTCCACCGCCCACCACTTGCCGGTACGGCCCACGCCGCTTTGCACTTCATCGAGCACCAGCAGAATTCCGTGACGATCGCAGATGCGCCGCAGCTCCTGCATAAAGATCGTCGGCGCAACCACGTATCCGCCCTCGCCCTGTACCGGCTCGACAAAAATCGCGGCCACTTCCTCGGGAGGCAAAGTCGTCTTGAATAACTTCTCTTCAATGAACCGCGCGCAACTCAACGCAAACGCATCCGGATCCTGAGCCGGATCTTTCTTCCCGCGGTAAACATCGGGATACTGCACATGCGTCACTCCCGGCATCAGCGGAGCAAAACGCCGCCGCTGCTGCGGCTTTGACGCGGTCAGCGAGAGCGCGCCCATGGTGCGCCCGTGGAACGCGCCAAAGAACGCGATAATGTTCTGCCGCTTGGTGTGGTAACGCGCCAGCTTCAGGGCACACTCAATCGCCTCCGCGCCAGAATTGCCGTAATAAATTTTGTGCGGCCCCGGCATCGGAGCGATCTTCGACAAGCGCTCCGCCAGCTCCACCATGTTCTCGTAATAAAAATCCGTGCCCGACATGTGGATCAGCTCGCCCGCCTGCTTCTGCATGGCGGCAACCACCTCAGGATGGCAATGGCCGGTAGAAGTCACGGCTATGCCGGCGGAGAAATCGTAAAATTCGTTGCCGTCCACATCGGTGACGACGATGCCGCGCCCGCTCTTCGCCACCAGCGGATACGACCGCGTATACGACGGCGAAATATATTTCTCATCGTTGGCCAGCACGCGCCGGGCATTAGGCCCAGGCAGGGCAGTCTTAATCTTAGGGCCGGTAGTGGTCTTTTCCGGCACTGGTGCGGTCATGGTCTTCGTAGTCATGGAGTCCTCCGGCGCAGCCGTCTGTAGTCAGCCGCAGTTGTAAATGGATAGGGTTTCGGAGAGTGCGGCTCTGGTTGAAGCGCACGCGTACCGAGGCGAATCAGGCGAAGGATGGATTAATCGCTACCGAAGAGGCTGGGACGAAGACGCGAAGGAAGATTAGCGCGATACCGCCGCGGACACACCAGGCAGTCGAGCCAGCACTCGCGCATATGCGAATTGCCACCAGCGCCGGGAACCACCGAATTGGAAAAGTTGCGCAGCATCGCTAAACATCGTCGTCTGGAACATTATACGTGCCGCAGGCAAACGGCGTAACCCCTAAAATTCGTGAGAGATTACTTAGGAATTCTCGTGAAGTATTGGGGGGATAGCCCAGCTTTGCCGGACACACCACTACAGAGGCTGCCCCAGCTTTCCATGTTTTGGAAAGCTGGGCACCACGGACCTAGACCTCTAAGTTCATTGGTCACAGACGACCTTGAAGTCCCGTGATAAAACTCACCAGTGCCAAACAAACTCCAGCGTTACTACGGCGCGGGATACTCCCACTTCATCACCACCAGTTGCTACCAACGAAAACCGCTTCTCGCCACTCCGCAGTCCCGCGATCTGCTGCTCGAAGTGATCGAACAAGTTAGGCGGCGATATTACTTTGCGGTAGTCGGCTATGTCATCATGCCGGAGCACATACACCTGCTGCTGACCGAACCGGAGCGCGGCAATCCGTCGAAGGTGATGCAGGCGATCAAGCAGGGCTTTGCCCGCCGGCTTCTGATCAAGCTGCGCGCCGGTAACGAGCCGTGGCCCGGCAACTCGCGGAACACCGCGCTCGACGATGGGCACATCTGGCAGGCGCGATTTTATGATTTCGTTGTGTTCACCGACGAGAAGCGTGTAGAGAAGCTGCGCTATATGCATCGCAATCCGGTAAAGCGTGGACTGGTACGGGAGCCGTGGGAATGGGAGTGGAGCAGCTGCCGGCACTATGAGTTCGGCGAGCGTGGAATTGTGTTGGTGAATGAAGAACAAAAAGCGAGGCTGACGGTTCGTGAGGTCGCATGACGTCACTGCATAGGTCTGTGGTGCCCAGCTTTCCAACGGAGGGAAAGCTGGGGCAGCCTCAGTTTGGCGGTGTCGGCAGAGCCGGACCAGCCCCCGTACCCCCCTAAATTCGCGAGCGGCCAGGTCTTGCTTATCGGTTGAAAATCGCCCTTTTGCGCTGGTTGAAGGTGTTCGGTTACGCTCTTCTCGAACGGAGTTAGCGGAATGATTGAGCCAAACATTTTCAATTTTTACGTCTTTGGCGCGGATATGAGGCCATTACGCGCCCTCGCGCCAAATACCAAGCTGCGAGACAACCCTGATTTGATTCAGGCATTTCTATCGGCAACACATGTTGCCGAGTGGTTCGTACTGGAAGATTTTTGTAAGACCTATCTTCCGTCGTCGGGCCGTAAGCTAGGCGAGATTAAGAACTATCTTAATCGAGGTTTTCTTCATCCACCTGAGGGAGTCATTCCGCATGATGTCTCGGAAGATGATGCAAAAGCAATCGTCGAGCAGGTCAGCGAATTCGAGACCCTTCTTTCGGATGAGTTGAGCAAGCTGCCATTCTTTTGCCTAGAGGATGCGAAAATAGGAAATTTTTCAATCAATAAATTGTTGAAGGGAGCAAGCGATGGGTATCCAAATAAGGTGCGGATTCGTCTCACGCAAGCGTGCAAAAGTGAAATCGATGAAGCCGGTAAATGCCTGGTGTACGAGAGGAGCACCGCTGCTGGCTTCCATATTTTGCGATCTGTCGAGTTAACGATTAGACAATATCTTATGTCTATCTCAGGATTTGTGATGCCCCCTTTGAATCGCCAAAATTGGGGCGAATATCTGGACCTCTTGAAGAAAAATGGAGCAGCGCGGGTGGTCACGGATCATCTGCACAACATTAAAGATAATTACCGTAATCCTCTAATGCATCCAGAGGATTCATTGGAGCTCGATGAAGCAGTAAGTCTTTTCGCGGTTGCACAGTCAATGAGCGAGATGTTGGTAACGGATATGTTGTCTAGGGGTTTAGTCAAATGAGTGAAGATTGCCCAAAAACGTTTAAAGCCCTCAGCCCGCGAGGCCTCAAAGAACCACTGCAAAGATCGCAGGAATCTCGCTGAACTTTTTTGACATCCCCGAAAACTCCGCCTAGCATAGCTCTCACCTGTACCGGGGCGGCTTCCGGCCTGATCGACCCATGCTCGAACAGACCATCTCTCACTACCGGATCATCGAAAAACTCGGCGGCGGCGGCATGGGCGTGGTTTACAAGGCCGAAGACACGCGCCTTGGGCGCTTCGTAGCGCTGAAATTTTTGCCGGAAGATCTGGCGCAGGACCGCCAGGCGCTCGAACGCTTTCGCCGCGAAGCGAAGGCCGCGTCCGCGCTCAACCACCCCAACATCTGCACGATTTACGACATCGGCGAAGAAAATAGCCGAGCATTCCTGGTTATGGAGTTCCTCGATGGCGCGACGCTCAAGCACATGATCGGCGCGCGGGCCATGGAGATCGAAACCATTCTCGCCCTCGGCATCGAAATTGCCGACGCGCTCGATGCCGCGCATGCCGAAGGCATTGTCCATCGCGACATCAAGCCGGCCAACATCTTCGTCACCAAGCGCGGGCACGCCAAGATTCTCGACTTCGGCCTCGCCAAGGTGAAGGCGAGTCCGTCTTCGTCCGCCGCAAGCGCCGATGTTACCGCGCCCACCGCAATTGCAGTCGAGGAACATCTGACCAGCCCGGGTTCCACGCTGGGCACGGTAGCCTATATGTCTCCCGAACAGGCCAAGGGGAAAGAACTCGATTCCCGCACCGATCTTTTTTCCTTCGGTGTAGTTCTCTACGAAATGTCCACGGGCGCGCTGCCCTTTCGCGGAGAAACTTCCGCTCTCATTTTTCAATCGATTCTCGACCGCGCCCCGATTTCGCCGGTTCGCCTGAACCCCGATCTGCCGCCCAAGCTCGAAGACATCATCAACAAGGCGCTGGAAAAAGACCGTAACCTGCGTTATCAACATGCCGCGGACATGCGCGCCGACTTACAGCGCCTGAAGCGGGACACCGAAAGCGGCCGCTCAGTAGCAGCAGTCTCCAAACCTGCAACCGAATCAGGCACCCACGCCATCCCGCCCGGCCAACCACCGCAATCGTCAAGCAGAGTGAGCGTCGCAGCCGCAGCTGCTTCAGGCACCGTAAATGCGGCTAACACCGGCACCATCGCAGAAAAGAAATCGCCGAAGCTGTTATTCATCGTAATTGCCGCAGTCGTAATCATCGCAGCCATCGCCGGAGCTTTTTATTTCCGCTCTCACAGTTCCGCCAAGCTAACCGAAAAAGACAGCATTCTCCTCGCGGACTTTATTAACACAACCGGCGATACGGTTTTTGACGGCACCCTGAAGCAGGCGCTAGCAGTGCAGCTTGAGCAATCGCCCTACCTGAATCTCGTCCCGGAATCCAAGATTCGCGAAGGCCTGCGCTTCATGGGCCGCCCTGCCGATGAACGGCTCACCAATGATGTGGCGCGCGAACTGTGCCTGCGCGAAAACATCAAGGCCATGCTCAGCGGGACCATCACGAGCCTGGGGAATCACTATGTCATCACGCTGAGCGCGATCAATCCGCAGAACGGCGACTCGCTGGCCCGCGAGCAGGCGGAAGCCGACAGCAAAGAGAATGTTTTGAAGACACTGGATAAAGCGGCCTCCAGCCTGCGCCAAAAAATGGGCGAGTCGCTCGCCTCGGTAAACCAGTTTGCAACGCCACTTGAGCAAGCCACGACTTCGTCACTGGAAGCCTTGCAGGCTTACAGCCTGGGCCACGACGAGCACCAAAAAACCAACGACGATGCCGCCATTCCGCACTTGAAGCGCGCAGTGGAACTTGATCCCAACTTTGCCATGGCCTATGCCACGCTGGGTGTTGCCGATTCCAATATGGGGCGGATCACCGATTCCAACCAGGCACTGAAGCAGGCGTATGATCTGCGCGACCGCGCCAGCGAGCGCGAAAAGTTATATATCCAGGCTCACTATTACGACGAGGTGCTGGAGGACTTCGAAAAAACGATTCAAGTCTACAACGACTGGAAGCAGACGTACCCGCGCGACACCATCCCGCTCGATAACCTGGCCTTGGTCTACAGCGAAACCGGACAATACGAGAAAGCGCTCGACGCCAGCAGTCAGGCCATGCGCGTCGATCCCAAGGATCGGTACGCTTATGGGAACATGATTTTTGCCTATATCGGGCTGAATCGTTTCGGCGAAGCTAAAAGCCTGCTCGACCAGGCTTTGGCACAGAACATGAACGGCCCTACGACGCAAATCGCCGTCATCTTTCTGGCCTATCTTCGCCACGATCCGGCAACGTTCGAAAGCGAAATCGCAAGCACTCACGGCACGGCCAACGAACCGCTGTTGCTAATGTTCAAGGGGATGAGCCTGTGCGCGCAGGGAAAGATCATAGCTTCCCAGTCGGCACTGCAGCAGGCACAGTCCGCAGACTTGCACTTTGGAGATAAAGATTCCGCCGCCAACGTGCTTGGCGTGGAAGCGGTGTGCAACGCACTTGTAGGATTTCCTGCGGACGCCCGGGCCAATCTTACTCAAGCCCTGCAGACTTCGCCGAGCCGGGATGTGGTTGCTTTGGCCGCCACGGTTTTTGCTATCATCGGCGACTCGCCTAAATCGTCGGCTCTGCTGGCCGACCTCGGACGCGACTATCCTGCAAATCGGCTTCTCCAGTTGCTGAGCGTTCCGGAAGCTCGCGCCGCGCAAGCGCTGTATAAAAATCAGCCGACTGAGGCCGTCACCGCATTGGAACCGATCCGTCCGAGTGAATTCGGCAGCGGCCCTCAGGGAACCGGCTACGAGCCGAACTATCTACGCGGACAAGCTTATTTAAAGCTAGGGGACGGACCCAAAGCCGCCGCTGAATTCCAGAGCATTCTTGATCATCCGAGCATCGGAGCGGTGGATCCAGAACTGTCACTGGCGCATTTATATCTCGGCCAAGCGTACGCGCTTCAAGGAGACGCAGCGAAAGCTCGAACCGCCTATCAGGATTTCTTCGCGCTGTGGAAAGACGCCGACCCTGACGTTCCCATCCTTAAGCACGCCAAAGTCGAATATGAAAAGCTGAAATAAACTCTTGCTCAACCGTTGAATGCCGTTCATCATTCGTCGAGCAAACTCGGCAGAAGAATCCTGCGCGCTCAACGACTTTAGAGTCCCACTTTATCTTTAATCTGACGTACGTCTGATATCTTTTTACTTTCCTTCGTTTACATCCTGATGCCCGAAAAACAAGCCCCAAGCCGTTTCGCGGTGACCCTCGCCTTCGGTCTGGTCTATCTATTCTGGGGTTCAACCTATCTCGCCATCGACATCGCTGTGCAAAGCATTCCTCCAGCCTTAATGTGCGGCATCCGCTTCACTGTTGCCGGAGCAGTCATGCTGGCCGCGTGCGCCGCGCTCGGCCGCACTGTCAAATATTCACCCGCGCAAATCGCCCGCGCTTCCATCGTAGGACTTCTCCTCCTGATGGGAGGCAATCTCACGCTCTCGTGGGCCGAACTCACAGTTCCCTCCGGACTAGCGGCGCTCATCGTCGCCATCACGCCTCTATGGTTTCTAGTCCTCGATTCGTTGCTGCTGGGCCATCATCAAATCTCCTGGCGCGGCAAAGCCGGACTAGCGCTGGGCATCGTGGGCTTGCTCGTTCTCTTCTGGCCCGAGCTTCACTCGACCTCTGCCCTCGGCCGCAGCGAGCTGCGCGCCTCCATCGCCCTGCTCGGCGGATCGTTCTTATGGGCGCTGGGATCGGTGCTCTCCAAACGCTGGCAATCCGGCATGGACGTCTTCAGCGCCACCGGCTGGCAGGTACTCGCAGCAGGCGTGGCGAATTTATTATTCGCATTCGTCGTGGGCGATCTATCACGTGTAACCTGGACCACGCGCGGCTTAACCGCAGTTCTCTATCTGATTGTCTGCGGATCATGGATCGGCTACACCGCTTACATCTGGCTGCTCGAACACGTGCCCACTTCGAAAGTCTCGACCTACGCCTACGTGAATCCCGTAGTCGCAGTGTTCCTGGGATGGCTGGTTTTGCACGAACGCATTGACCGCTTCATTCTGATGGGCAGCGTAATTGTGGTGTTGTCGGTGATCCTGGTGACTAGCGCGAAGGTAAAAAAGAAGTCCGGCGATATACAAATGCCAGCAGTAGAAGCCGTGGTGGATTAAGAAGTAATAAGTTTCTATAACTCCAACGACAAAACCCATGCCTGCCGCAAGAACGGCAAGCATGGGCCATTCGAGCACATTCAAAAATAAAACTATCTCGCGTCGGACGATGACGTACTCTTCATCCGATACCCTCGTCGCGGCGTCGACGGAGCGCCTCCGCCAAGCAGTAACGATGTCGAAACCGCCTGCGTAGTTCCCAGCACAAAGTCCGATCCGCCGCCATCCTCCTCAGCCTCACCATTCGGACCGAACACGGCAAATCCCGATCCACCGGAACCCACCTGCGTCACCGTGATGTAGCCATACTCATCGGAAGTGATGCTGCTCACGTTGATTCCCAGAATGTAAATGCCAACTTTGCTGACCGCCAGATTGCTTTTCTGCACCATCACTGCCTGTTCACCTTGGTTCGTACCAATAAAGAGGAAGGTGTTGTTTGCCGCCATCGAAGTCACCGCGGTCGCGCCGCCGGTAAGTGGCAGCGAAACGGTCTTCGACAGGGTGATTGTAGTGGTGTCGAAGGTCGAGCTCACCGTGTCGGTTTTCTTGTACACATACAGCTTCACGGCGTTTGTGGCGCCCGAATCCACGATGTATACCTCGCGCGTCACAACATCGCCCTTCACCGTGGGATTACTCTCCAGCATGGCGCCGATGCCAACAAATGGACCGAGGCTGCCGGAGTCATAGCAACCCTCCGTCTCCTGCGTTGAGCCGCAGACGATCCAGCTGAGATTAGTCGAACTGCCGGAATAGGTGGTATAGAGTGTGGCGTCCGGCGCAGCTGGCACGGCAGCGGAACTTTGCGCATATAGAGGAACGACGGCAGTAAAGGTTAACAAAACAATGGCGGTAAAGACGCGACGGCTGCAAACCTGGGACATACAGTTTCTCCTTGGTCGATGATGTGGATTGGTCGTGCGTTACGAACGCGAAAAGCGTGGCCGACATTTTGTCCGGCGCGGAAAGGTTTGTCAATGTGCAGAAAATTGCGGTTGAACTCTACCTTCAGGTGTTTCCCTTCTGGAACTGATCGCATTCCGGGAATCGAAAATTACTTTCTACAAATAATTCGCACCAAAGGCTGATGCGATTCCGCTCTCTGCCGACCTTCCTAGGGTAAGAGGGAAGGAGCGTGTTATGAGTATCTCCATATCTAGTGCGCTATCGACAGCGGTAGTTGCCGCAGCGAATTCCTCCTCAAACGCGGCGCCCGTGGAGCGTAATCCACAGCCGCAGCAAACTGCGAATACCTCGGGTTACACACTGCAGCTCTCCGAAGCGCAGCAGGTCTACCAGCTCTACAACGAGGGACAGCAGATTCCGCAGATCGCCGCAGCTCTGAACCTGCCGGTAAGCACAGTCAACGATTATCTCGGTGTATCGAGCAGCGGAAGTTAGAGCGCAATCGACGCCACTCATCACGAAAGAGGCCACGCTCTTGCCATGAGCGTGGCCTTCTGCCTTGTCAAGCAGCAAGCTGCTGTTGATAAGCCGGAACAAAAGACTGAGCGACAAAAGTTTCAAATGGAGTAGGAGTGGTGTTGCGTGGAGACCGCGGCTCAAGCGCTCGCATGTGCCCTGAGTTCAACGCTGCGGCCATTTCAAGGATCAGCCCGGCCATATCGTCTGACATTCCCATCTGTACCAAAGCGCCGCGAATTTGATCGTTTCCGGCATGAATGTATCCCAGATTCGATCTGCCGATGGCGCTGCCGATGATCGAAGTGGCTTGGTTGTAATCGAGATCGCGCTGGCCGTGCAGTTCCTGCGTCTGTTTGCCGCTCAAGGTAAGTTGTGAAAGTGCATCGGCCGCGGCAGCGCCAATATCCTGCGTCGCAATCATGGGAAGTTTAAGATCCGGACGTACCGGCCCAATCGTGGATCCCATCATGCGAATCACGCCAGCCTGCGGTAGTATGTTCTCCATAAAATACCCCGGCCGCAGGTGCAGTATGCTGGCATTGAGCTGATTGAGCTTTTGTTCAAAGTTGTGAAGCCCGACGACGGGTCCGGTGCCGGAAGATTTGTCGGCTCCAAAGCTGCTGAGCGCAACAATATTTTTCACGCCGGCTTTCCGGGCAGCAGCCGCAATGGCATCGCTGACGCGCTCCTGATAAGCTCGGAATTGCGTGCTGGTGGGATTAGGCGGAATCATGACATAAGCCGAATCGACCTGGTCGAACGCCTTGGTAAGAGCGGATTCGTCGGTGACATCTCCAACAAAAGCTTCCGCGCCCTTCGCCACAAGAGGTTGTAAATGAGCTGCGCTTCTTCCGACGGCGCGAACTTTCTGGCCGCGGGCAAGAAGAGTCTTGGCTACGATGTGCCCGGTATTGCCGCTTGCTCCAAGAATCACGTACATAGAATCCTCCATTCCAAAATTGGATGCGGCAGCGGAATATTACGATTCCACACACTAGGACATGAAGAAAGCCGGCCATGGAGTGCCATGACCGGCCTCGTTCATTGCAACCTGTTGCAACTACTGGGCTGGCGTAACCGCCGCCGTAGGCTCAACGGTCGTTTTGGCTTCGGCGTTAACCTCGGGCGCCGTCACCGGATTGATCTTCACCGTGGCCAGAATTTTCTCCAGCCGTTTGAAGACTTCGTCGCGATCGACACGTTTGGTACTGGATTCGGTTGTCGCCGTCGTGCCGCTTCCTGTAATCGAGACCTTCATGGCGAACTCATAGCACGCGCCATTCTCAAATACGTGATAGTACTTCGCCGCTTCTTCACGCGGCCCTTTCATAGTCTCTCCACCCATGTTCGCTTCAGTGGATTGCAATTCCATGTCGCCGATCATGAGTTTGGAAATTGGCGGTGCAGCAAGCTGGGCCGTAGCCTGCACCGTCGAATCAGTTGGAGTAGCCGGATTCGGTTGTGGCACAGAGAACTCTCCACACTGATCGGCCGTGAGCGCCTTGTTCACGCTGACGTTAAAGAACGCCGCAGCAAGATCCGAACCGGCATAAGTGGATTCCGGAAGCGCAACCGCCGCAAGAGCAACCCCACCGGGCTGAACAAAATCCATCGGGATAGGATCGGCGGAAACCAGTTCATCCGCAGCCTCGCCGGTCTTGAGCGCGTACTTGCGCGGATACTGGAACGTCACGCCAAAATCCTTGTCGGCATAGGTCGCGGTCGCTGGGGCCTTGCGCACAATTTTTTTCTTATGCACGGGCTTGACCGCAGCCTGTTGCACCGGCACAACAGGAACCGGCGCAGGAGTAGACACAATCGACGCAGGTCCCGTAATCGAAGGTTGATTGACTGAGCTTACAGGCTTGGGTTGTTCATTCTTGGTCGAGCATCCCACCGCCAGCGAGCACACGATCAAAAGCGCGGCAAACACAAACGGACTGCTTGCGTCGAAAGCGTTCTTGATGAAGTTGCTCTTTCCCCAGGCAACTGAATCGAGAGTGTCCGGAGTGGTACGAGACTGCGTGTTACGAGACTGCAAAGTGCGAAATAGATTGATGCGGGTCATGTTAGGTCACCTCCTGCTGCTGAGCAGCGGTTAACAAGATTGCATGGAAGGGGCCAAGCAGGGATGCACTGATTTTGCTGGGGTTACAGGTGTTTACAACGCGAGTAAATGTGCCTCGCCAGACACGCAGTGGATGCGCGGACACAGCAACGAGAGCAAATGCTTTCGAAGCTAAGGAACTACCGTTCCCGAAGCCGGCTCTAAACTCGACCCATCTCGCACCATCGGCGTCAGCAAAGGCCAACCCTTACTGAGGACGTAATCGAGCCATGCCCCAGCCACCTGCGAGGTAAGAACGGCGACAATAACCAGAGTCGTATAAAATTTCGCGCTGATGATCCCCGCATCAAACGCAACACTCGCCAGCACAATGCCGGGACCTCCACGTGCATTGGTTGTGATGGCAAGATTGATCAGGTCCAGTCCGCGAAATCCCGCGAATCGGCCCGCCAAAGAAACGGAAAGAATTTTCACGACACAGCTTCCGATGAGAAATGCGCCGATCATTCCCAACGACAGTCCGCGAATCAAATCGAGTTTCAATCCAACAATTGCGAAGTAAACCGGAATGAAGAAAGCAAACGACACCTTGCCTATGGCTTCGAGCGCTTCAGCAAACAATCTCCGCTTTTTATGGACGACGGCAAATCCCGCGAGGAACGCGGCGAACACCAGGCTCACATCCAACGCGCCAGCCACCACGCAATAAGCGAGCAGAACCGCGATCGCATACGCCACCGGAGACTGTTTGGCGAAAACGTTGAACCTGGATTTGTTGAGACGTTTCACAATCCGCGGAACGATCGTCAAACCCAAACCGAAGAACAAAACCGTAGCGATCAGGTGATACGACATCTGCCGCGGATTCAGAGCCGTTCTGCCGGCCATCGCCGTTGCCACAGCCAACGCTAGCCAAAGCACAATATCTTCCAGGACCGCAACGCCGAGTACCAGACGCGCAAAGCGCGTGTGAAGTATTTTCAGATCCGCAAAAATTTTAGAAACAACCGGAACCGATGTGACCGCCACTCCAACCGCAAGAATAATGATCAGAGAAATGCGGTTCCCGTTGGGCCCCGCCAGTGCCGGACGAATCAGCCAGGGGCCCATACCCAACGCCAGAACAAACGGTATCCCCGTCCCCACAATCGTAAGCCAGCCCACTTCGCGCCGCTCTTCCCGCGTAAAGAGTTGCTGCGTCTCCGCGCCTGACAGAAACATCAGCAACAACAACCCAAGCCAGTAGACAAAATTCAAAACCCCAGCCTGATGTCTGGTCGCGTCCAGAATCCACGATGCCGCCGGCCATCTCCCCAAAAGCGCGGGACCCAATATAACGCCAGTCAGAATTTCACCCACCACCTTCGGCTGGCGCAGCTTCATAAAGAGGTAGCCCAGCAGCTGGGCCAGCGACACCAGCAGCAACAGAATCAGCAGAATCGAAGTGAGATCAGAATTCGACACGCGGTTTTACCGTAGTTTCTGCCAGATAAAATGACAAGATTTATCCAAGCAGAATGTAACGCAATACACAGGGAAATCCAGTCTAGGAGCCAAGTTCAGCTACGCCGCCGCAATGCGCCGGATCAAATCCTCCTGCTCCGCCCTGCTCTCCGCCCCAATCGTGAACGCATCCAGCACCCCCAGCGACAAAGCATACTTAATTGCCTCATCCTGACGATCGCGCAAATCGCCCTGCCCTAAAATCTTCATTCCCACCACCGCTTTGCCCGCAGCTTTCATCTCTCGCAAAACCCCAACCACAGTCGTAGGATCGGCATCCATGTGCGATCCAATCGGATTGATGCGCGCAAAATCCACTTCCACCCAGGGCGACTTCGCGGCCGCGCGCAGCGCCTCGATGCTGTGGCACGAGCAGCCATGTGCGCGAATAATGCCCTTCTCCTTCGCCTCCGAAAAAACATCCATCACGCCGCGGTATTGCGTAGTCCAGTCGGCTTCCGTAAGGCAATGCATCATGCAGATATCCAGATAATCGGTCCCCAGTTCACGGCGAAAGCGGTCGATATCGGCCCGCGCCGTGGCCGGATCGCGCGCCCATGTTTTCGTCAGCACCACAACCTTGTCCCGCGGCACATGCTTCAGCGCCTCGGCCACATGCGGATGGCTTCCATACGAATCGGCCGCATCAAAAAACCGCAACCCATTGTCGTAACCATTCAGCAGCAGATCGGAAAGCCCTTTCACTCCCAGCGCGCTCTGGTGCGAATGATGGCCGACACCAACCGTCCCCGTACCCATCGCCAATCGGCTGGTCTTGATGCCGGTACTGCCGAGCGTGACCGTATCCGTGGCGGAAAATTTCGCAGCCGGCGGCTGCGCGGCAATCGCATCCAGAATGGATTTTCGAGAGAGCGCCCGCGTCGCGAACGCATGCGAGGAAAATACGTTCGCGCCAACCAGAGCAGATCCCAAACCAGTAGCCGATCGGATAAGAAATTCGCGGCGGTGCATAGGACCTCCGGGTACGAGACTGGGATTGGCCTCGCAACTTTCCAAATAGCCTACATCAATCGGCAGGTGTGCGTTCGGCGATTCTTTCGGTATAAGTTAGGGTCGTGAATCCATAATTAGTTCTAAATTCACCGATTCAAAAGAAAATGACGGTTCCGCTTAACTCCTGCTTACGGTTTCAATCCGTAAACATCAACCTCGCCTTGGGGATTTGGTACCGTCACATCGTCGTGACCGGTTCCGATGTATACTTTGCCGTTCGCCACCATCGGCGAGGTAAATTTGATCCCATATCCCGGTACGTCTGCAGGGTTTTGTCCACTGTCGTAAAGCTCACCGCCTGTCAGATTAGCGGCATCGTAGGCGCGAAGCGTCGCCGTGCTTTGGCCGTTTGGGTCTTGTAACGGCTGCCCGTGGTCGATCATCCAGACAATACCGTTCGCCGTACCATTGGCCGAAATAAAAGGCGTGGTGCCATAGCTGCCTTCATCAATGCTGTTGGAGGTGTAAGCTCCCTGAGTCAATAGCCCGGAATAGGCGAATTGGCGAATTCCTGCCGGCACACCCACCGCGGTCGGGGTTATCCCCAAATAGACCGATCCGTTGAAGTATGCAGCGGTTCCGAAAATTTCATAGGAGTTGATATCTGTTGTATGAGTTCCCGAGCTGTCGGTGCAGCTTGCCGGATACGGCGCGGACAAATCGTCCTCGAACCATAGAGTCTGAGTGGCGCCGGCGTCGTTTGCCTGTTCTCCCCCTAAATTTGTTGTATTGACCAGGTAGAGCTTGCCCGTCTTTCCTCCTGCCAGAGCTTCCGTGGTTCCCGGAATCAGAAGCAATCCTCCAGCCGCCAGATCGGCGTCCTGGCAATTCATATACGCGTAATCGTCAGGTGTGAAATTGTCCAGTAATTGAAGAGTCGGACTGAACTTCAGGACCGAATCCCCGAATGCAGTCAGCCCGTCATAAGGGCCGTTTCCGGTCGTATCGTAGATATTTCCCAGAGTATCGGCAACGGGTCCGCCACCGCCCATCCACACTCCGCCAGCGCTGGCGTAAGGGCCTTCACCGGCAAGATTTGGACTGGAATTGAACACGCCGGTTTGAGCCAGAGTTTGTTCGTCGTAAGCCAGCAACCAACCACTGTGACAACTACCAAAGCCAATGAAGACGCTACCATTCACTACCAGCAACGCCGCCCGCTGTAGACAAGCCGTAGTCAGAGTCGTGGCATTCGTACCTGCAACCGACGCTTGGATAGTCACAGGCCCTCCATATTTCTGCGCTCCGCTTGTAATATCCAGAGCATTCAGCCGGAAGGTCCCTCCGGTTGCATTGGTTTGCGTGGAAACCACATACATCGTGTTCGTCGTCAGATCAATCGCCGGTGTGGATGTAATGCCAGTGAAAGGCAGAATAGGGCTGTTAGTGAGCGGCGTCTCTCCCGATTGCAATAATGAAACCTGCCACAGCGGCGCGCCCGTGCCGTAGGTATCGGCGTCAAAGGCGTAGACACTGTCATTTTCGGTGGCTACAAATAGCACATTATGTGTGCTGCCATTGATTGTTAAATCCGATACAAGCAGTGGTTGCCCATATACATAACCATCCACCAGATAAGAAAACAGTTTGCCGAAGGTCGAGGTGTTTACGTTGCTCGTCGTCAGGAAACTTTCATTCGCGTTTAATCCGCTCCGTAGTGTATCGAAATGCCACAAGGGAACACTTGTCCCCACGCTGGCTGACACAACAGCCGTAGCATCTGCAGTGAATGTCTGGTACGAAGCCATTACCGTCGTTGATCCGGAGGCCACGCCCGTCGCAATGCCGCTCGAATTAATCGTAGCTACCGATGGATCCGCGGTACTCCAACTCGTCGATGCGGTTATATCGCTGGTAGATCCGTCGTTATAAGTCGCGGTTGCGCTGAATTGTTGAGTCGCGCCGGTTAAGAGAGTCCAGGTCACAGGCGACACCGAGATCGAAGTTACGGCCTTCGCTTTCACGGTGAGCGCCGCCGTTCCATTGATTCCGCTCAGCGAAGCTGTCACCGTAGCCGTGCCGGGGGTTGCCGCAGTCGCCAAACCGGCCGCGTTTACCGTCGCAACGGCTGTCGGCGCGCTCGTCCAGCTGGCGGTCGAGCTTATATTCGCGGTCGATCCGTCGCTATAAGTTGCCGTGGCGCTGAATTGCTGAGCGGCGCCCACAAAAATACTCGCAGTACTCGGAGAGACAGCTATCGATATGAGACTCTTCACCGTGATCGTGGCGGTAGCTGTGACCGAAGCATCCACTGCGCTAGTGGCAGTGATCGTGTAACTTCCTCCCTGAGCCGGGGCCGTATACATGCCGTTAGAAGTGATCGTACCCACAGTAGAATTGCCGCCGCTGATCTGATTCACCGACCACGTCACCGAAGTATTCGAGAAGCCCTGAATCGTGGCATCGAATTGCTGAGTAGCCGATGCATTGATCGTTGCCGTACTCGGCGTGAGCGACAGTAATCCAACGGCAACCGTTGCTTTTGCGGTTGCGGAAGAATCCGCCACGCTGGTTGCGGTCACGCTATGGCTTCCTGGTTGAGCGGGCGCGGTATACAACCCGCTGGAAGAGATTGTGCCGGTGGTGGAGTTTCCGCTGGCAACGCCATCCACGGACCAGGTCACGGAAGCATTCGAGCTATTCGTTACCGTAGCCGTGAATTGCGTGGTCCCTCTGACTGCAACGTTTACCGAAGTCTGGTTCAACGCCACGCTAACCGCGGGAGGAGGCGGAGTAGTCGTGGTGCTGCTGGAACCGGTTCCTCCACAACTCGCCAGCGCAAAGGCGACGGCCACACTCGAACCAACGCCCAAAAATCGTCCGAGATAAGTTGCAACATTCATGGAATGCCCCTAAGAAAAATCAACGTATAGATGGCATGTACGCCAGAACAGTTGCCGCATTTCGGAGCTAGCAAAGAAGTAGTAAGAAAGATAAGAGGCGGGATCACGCATCAGCCGCGAAGCGGCGAAAGAATGCAGCCCACAGCGCAAGCCGTGGGTAACAAGTGCAAAACGACCCAAGCCCCGAAGGGCGAAAGAAGAAATCCAATAAATCGAGAAGAAAGACCTAAGGTATTTGCTGTAGAAAACCACAAATGGCCGCGTGAAGGCACAACGCCTATTATTTCGGGAAACATTTTGAGGAGAAACAGCGATCCGAAGATACTTCTAGCCGAGTAATCGGGCCGCATCTTTCGCATAATAGGTGAGAATAATGCTCGCTCCCGCCCGCCGGATACTGAGCAACGATTCCATCATCACTCGCTCACGCTCGATCCACCCGTTACGCGCCGCAGCTTCGATCATGGCATACTCACCGGAAACCTGGTACGCGGCCAGCGGCACATCAAAACGATGCCGCGCGGCTGCGATGACATCAAGGTACGGCATCGCAGGTTTCACCATAATCATGTCCGCGCCTTCTTCGATGTCTAGTTCGATTTCGCGCATCGCCTCGCGCACGTTTGCCCCATCCATTTGATAAGACCGACGGTCGCCGAATTGCGGCGCGGAATCGGCGGCCTCGCGGAATGGGCCGTAGAATCCGGAGGCGAACTTGGCCGCATAAGAGAGGATGGGCGTATGGATGTAACTCGCTTCATCAAGAGCGTGCCTGATTGCGCCGACACGGCCATCCATCATGTCGGAGGGGGCGATGATATCGATGCCCGCTTTCGCCAGCGAAACCGAAGTTCGCGCCAGCAGCTCCAGCGAAGCGTCATTATCGATTTCGAATTGCGCCTCGGCTAAACGAACGGTAATGGTTGCTGCAGCGTGGTCGATCGCTTTTTTCTTATCTTCGGACGTTGCCCCGCTCATCACACGCATCGCGCTGGCGGCAGCGCCCAGCGATTGCGGCGACGGCGTATTGCGCACAATCCCGCAATGTCCATGCGACATGTATTCGCACAGGCAAACATCACCCAACAAGACGAGGCCAGGAACCTCGCGCTTCATCGCGCGGGCCGCTTGCTGCACGATCCCATCCTCAGCCCACGCTCCCGTCGCAACTTCATCTTTTTTCTCGGGAAGGCCAAAAAGAATCACAGCCGGAATACCCAGAGCGCGAACTTCCCGTGCTTCCTTTACCGCTTCGTCCACCGAAAGATTGGACACGCCCGGCATCGATCCAACCGGCTTGCGCACCCCTTCCCCGGGGCAAACAAACATGGGATAAACAAAGGCCTCGGGGGTAAGCCGCGTCTCCCGCACCAGATTGCGAAGCTGGTCGGTTTGCCGGAGGCGGCGGAGACGGGTTACAGGAAAAGCCATAAACCACCAGGGAGCGGTGAATCCATTGCGCTGCATGAATTCTAGCAGGCCAGCCAAATCGAGCGCCGCCGGGCTCCAAGACCTCCCATTGCACGCCGAAGTGACGATAGTAACCTCCGGTAACCCGAAAGCAATCTGGGAATTACCGGTTTCATCCATAAAATGGGAGCGGATGAGTGCGTTCCAACGAAATCGCTGGTTTGTGCTGGCAGGCGGAATTACGCTTGTCTTCGCATTGGCGTCGCTCGCCATGCCACAAGGCCTCGCGCTCACCGCGATCGATGACGTTGCAGACTTTCTCCTCACCCTAGCCGTCTGCGCGGTCATGCTGGGGAACGCCTGGTCTTCTCATAGCTCCACGCGCCGCTTTTGGGCGCTCATGAGCGCAGGCTGCTTTTTATGGTCCGCTAACCTGGGTGGTTGGGTCTACAACGAAGTATTTCACCATGCCATCCCGCCCGATCCCTGGTCGATGGATTTGTTTTTGTTTCTTCACCTGATTCCGATGATCGCGGCGGTTGGTCTGCGCCCGCATCGCGCCGAGAGCGAGCAAAAGTTCCGCCTCGGTACCCTCGATTTTCTTTTGCTCCTCATGTGGTGGATGTTCTTATACGCCTTCGCAGTTTTCCCCGCGCAGTATGTAGCCATCAGTATTACGCAATACGACCGCAATTACGGAGTGCTTTACTTAGTGGAGAGCGGCGTACTCGTCCTGATGCTAGGCCTCGTGGCTCGTGGAGCGGTGTTAGGATGGAAAGCTATCTATCTCAACCTGATGCTGGCAAGCGTAGCCTATGCCATCGCTTCAGAAGGCGTGAATCTCGCCGCCGGTAGCGGCCATTACTATACTGGCAGCTTGTACGACGCTGGCCTGATCGGCGCTGTAAGCTGGATGCTCGCCACAGTCCTCAGTGCCCGCGAATGGCAATTTGAAGCCGCGCCTCCCAGAGCTGACGACAGATGGGGATCGATGGCGCTTCGGCTCGCAATGCTCGCCATCCTGTCTTTGCCGGCGCTCGGGTTGTGGACCTTCCTCTGGGATCGATCTCCAGCATCCACGCGCACCTTTCGGCTGGCCACCGTTCTCGCTGCCATGCTTGTGCTAGGAGTCTTCGTTTTTATTCGCCAGTATTTGCAGGACCAGGCTTTAATTCATCTTCTTCAGGATTCGCGCCGCAGCTTTGAAACCGAACAAAGACTGCAAAGCCATCTGGTGCAGCGGGAAAAACTGGCTTCTTTGGGCCAGTTGGTCGCGGGCGCGGCGCATGAGATCGACCATCCGCTCAACGCCATCATGAGCTATTCAGAAAAGCTCTGGTCGAACGAGCGGTTAACCGCCGAGCAGGACACGCTGGTCCGCAAAATCGTTCATCACTCGCAGCGCACGCGCGAACTGGTATCGAATCTTCTCAGCTTCGCGCGGCAAAGCTCCGGAGAAAAAAAGATGGTCGACCTTTGCATGTTGCTACAACGCAGCGTGCAAATGCGCGAACTTCAGCATCACGATCAGAAAATCCGCATCGAGATCGCGCTCGAGCCAAATCTTCCGCATGTGCTGGGAGACGGCCACCAGCTTTTTCAGGCATTCGTGCAGATTGTCGAAAACGCTCTGGACGCACTCGAAGAAGCGGGCGGAGGCTTGCTGCGCGTGAGCGCCCAGCTTGAAGCCGGAGAGATGGTAGTCCAGTTTTCCGATAACGGGCGCGGCGTCAAAGATCCACACCGCGTCTTCGATCCTTTTTATACGACCAAGCCGGTCGGCAAGGGCACCGGCCTTGGCCTAAGCGCCGTCTACGGCGTCGTGCAGGATCATCAGGGGCAGATTACCTGCCAGAACAATCCTCAAGGCGGAGCCTTGTTCACCTTGCGGCTCCCCGTGGCAAACGGTTCGCAGGCGCTCGCCGCAGCCCAGTCGTAGCACCACTATGATTGGAAAACCGAGGATATCTTTTTGTGGGGAATTGAGGTCCCCTCCGCAACGTGGAAGAGCGGGGCTTTAGCGCCGCGTAAGGAAATTTCAAATCTACCCCGGCTTCAGCCCCCGCAAATCGGTCTTCGATGTATGGCAACTCTTACAAATGAACCAAATCGCCTTTCCGCCGCTTCTTTATCCTCTCCTGTAACATAAATTCGATGTCTCAATCCCTCACGCACAACTCTGCGCGGGTGCTGGAATTCGATGCTCTGCGTGAACTGCTTCGCGTATATGCAGCTTCACCGCTCGGGCGGGCAAGAATCAACGCGCTTTCGCCTTCCACCGACGCTGCCTGGATCCGGGAACAGCAGGAGCTGACCGAAGAAATCCGCGAGTTTCGCCGTGTCGGCGGACGCTTCGAATTTTCCGGCCTGCTCGACGTCACAAAATTCGTCGACAAATCCCGCATCGCGGGGGCAGTACTGGAAACCGAGGAGATTCGCGATGTGCTGCTGCTGGTAGACCGCGCCGGAGAGTGGCGCGAAATCGCGTTGCATCCTCCCGCAAACATGCGCGCGGAATGGCGGCACACGCGGGTGCTTTCAGAACGCATTCCCGACTTCGTAAACTTCCTGCGTTTCTTTCGAAACAAAATCCAGCCCGACGGCACGCTGGAAGACAATGCTTCCCCTGAACTGGCGCGAATTCGCCGCGAGATCGAAAAACAACGAAGAGAAATTCAGGCATCGCTGCGCGGCCACTTGCGCAAATTATCCGAGGATGGCGCTGTGCAGGATGAGCTTGTAACCATCCGCGGCGAGCGCTTCGTCATCCCCGTCAAGATCGAGCAAAAGCGCCGCGTGCAAGGCGTGGTGCACGGAGCAAGCTCCAGCGGGCAAACCGTATTCGTGGAACCGCTGGAAACCATCGAACAGAACAACGAACTCGTCCGCCTGCTCGATGAAGAGCAATCCGAAGTTCATCGCATTCTACTGGAGATGACGCGCCGCATCGGCGAACAAGCGGGTTCAATTCGCTCGTCTCAAGACGTCCTGGCCGAACTGGAGTTGCAGTTCGCCAAAGCCCACTTCGCCGAAGACTACGACTGCGTAATGGTTCGACTAAGCGAAGACGAACCGTGTGAAGAAGAACCATGCAGGGACGGGCGCCTCGCCCGTCCAGACCTAGCCGAAGCCCCGAGCGAAGCCGAGGGGAAAGCGAGCCTGCTCCTGCACAACGCCAGGCATCCGCTGCTAGAGCACAACCTGAAATCCAAAGGCTTGAAAGTAATTCCCATCACAGTAGAACTCGAAGGCGAACGCCGCCAGCTAGTCATCACCGGGCCCAACACCGGAGGCAAAACCGTAACCCTGAAAACCGTGGGACTCCTCGCGCTCATGGCGCAATCCGGAATTCCGGTTCCCGCCGATCGCGCTCAAATGCCGGTATTTGACGCAGTTCTGGCCGATATCGGCGACTACCAATCCATCGAACAAAATCTCTCCACCTTCTCCGCGCACGTTACCAACATCGATTTCATCTCACGCACCGCAACCGCACATTCGTTGGTCCTGCTCGACGAACTCGGTTCCGCCACCGATCCCGAAGAAGGCGCGGCGCTGGCCGTAGCCATTGCTTCGCACTTTGGCCGAGTCGGCTGCATGACCGTGATTTCCACTCATCACACTTCGCTAAAGGTTTACGGAGCAAACACTCCCGGCGTGATTAACGCATCGGTCGGCTTCGACGAAGCGACCTTGCAACCCACGTATGAGTTGAAGATAGGTGTACCCGGCGCATCGGCCGGAATCAACATTGCGCAGCGTCTGGGACTGAATCCCATGATCATCGAGGCCGCACGCGCTCGTCTGAGCACGCAAGTCCGAGATGTCAGCGAATTTCTGGATAAGCTTCACGCCGATTTGCGCGCTGCGGAAAATGAGCGTCTGCGTCTGCGGATCGGCCAAGAAGAGTTGGAACGCGAAAAGTGTCGCCTGACGGTGGAAGGGAAAAACGCCCAGCAAGCCCGGATTCGTGAGATGGAGAAAAAACTGGAGAGCGTGCTGCGCGACTTCGAATATCAAGCCCGCGAAGCGGTGAGTGCCATCCAGGACCGCGCGACCGCGCAGAAAGTTTCCAAAGACGCAGAGCGCCGCGTCGCCAAACTGCGCCGCGAATTCCGCGAGCAATTCGATTCCACGGTCGTCGCTCATGCCAGCGGCGCCGATAAAAACGATCCGCACGCCCAGCCGCAAGTCGTAAAACAAGTCGGCGAAGGAGACACGGTCAAGCTCAAGTCGACCGGCCGTTCGGCACGCATTTCGCGCAAACTCGACGACGATCACTTCGAAGTGCAAATCGGTCCCATGAAAATGAAGATTGCGCGCGACGACATCGCCGAAGTCTTTTCCAGCGCGAACCCGGCCAACTCGCCCGTAAAAGCAGCGCGATCTCGCGGAATTTCCGTTTCGCTCCAGGATGAAAATCAGAGCGCGCCGTCGGAAATCAACGTCATCGGTTATAACGTGGACGACGCGACCCGCGAAGTCGAAAAATTTGTAGATCGCGCCTTCCTCGCCGGACTGCCCCGCGTCCGCATAGTCCACGGCAGCGGCATGGGCATCCTTCGCAAAGCCCTGCGGCAGGCGCTGCAGCAGCACCCGCATGTGGAGTCAGTAGCCGAGCCTCCGCAGAATGAGGGCGGGGGTGGGGCTACGATGGTCGAGCTAAAGGTGTAAGTCTGTCATGTTGAGCGGAGCGGTATCGTCCGAAGGACGATACCGCGTAGTCGAAACATCCCCCACCTCATAATCCTGCCCGCGTTGAGTATTAAACCTGCATCAATTTCCTCGTGCCTCAACAGACAAAACTCATTTCCCACAGCTTCTCCACAACAATCCAACTCCGGTATATTTCCATCAGCAGCCCCACTGGCTCACAATCCCAAAGGGGGAAGTGTCGATCACCGCTGCGCACCATTCATGCCGACTGAAGATTTCAAAGAGATAGTCAAGCAGCAGGCGGATATCGTCCGCATCGTCGGCGACTACATCAAGCTGAAGAAGGCTGGCGCGCAGAACTATTCCGGGCTTTGCCCGTTTCACGGCGAGAAGACGCCGTCGTTTTCGGTCCACGCCACGCGCCAGTTCTATCACTGCTTCGGCTGCGGCCTTTCGGGAGACGTTTTTAGCTTCGTCCAGAAGATTGAGAACATCACCTTCCCCGAGGCCGTGCGGCTGGTGGCGCAAAAGCTGGGCATTCCGCTGCCGAAGGCCACCTATTCGAGTCCGTCGGAAGCCAAAGACGCCCGCCTCCGCGCGCAGTTGCTCGATGTGCATGAGCGCGCCGTCGCATTCTTTCAGGAGTGTCTGAAACGTCCGGAAGGATCACGGGCGCGCGAATATCTCCAGGGACGCGGCCTGGATGCGGAGACTATCGCACGCTTCCGCATCGGCTACGCCCCCGATTCCGGCTTCCTGCTGCGTGATCGCTTGTCGAATGAGTTCAGCGAAGAAGTGTTGCGCGAGAGCGGTCTGTTTTCTTGGAAGGACAGCACTCAGCAGTCAGCACTCAGCAATCAGCCAGTACAGGCTCATAGCGCTGCTGGCGAACAGCAGGTTCCTCGCGAGCTTTCGCCCGCTCGGAATGACAATAGTAGGAATGCGCCGGCGCTGGAAGCCCGTATGTACTCCAAATTCCGCAACCGAGTCATGTTTCCCATCGCGAGCGATGCAGGCAAAATCATCGCCTTCACCGGGCGTACGCTCGCCACCGACGAAAAATCCGGCCCGAAATATCTGAACTCTCCTGAAACCGCGATCTATTCGAAAAGCAGGGTTCTTTTCAATCTCGACCATGCCAAAGAAGCTATTCGAAAACTCGACTACGCGATCCTGGTCGAAGGCCAAATGGATTGCATCTCCGTCGACGCCGCCGGCTTTCACAACGTAATCGCTAGTTCAGGCACGGCATTCACTGAAATTCAAGCCAAGCTCCTCGGCCGCTTTAGCAAAAATGTAGTAGTCAATTTCGACCCCGATACCGCCGGAGCCAAAGCCACCGAACGCACTCTGGGTTTGCTGGTGGAAGAAGAATTTCAGATCAAAGTGCTCACGCTGGAGCAGGGCTTCGATCCCGATCTATACATCCGCCGCCAAGGCAAAGAGGCTTACGGCGAAGCCTTGCGTGGCTCGCAAAAATATTTCGATTACCTGATCGAACGCGCGCGCAATCTTTTTCCGTTGCGCAATGCGGAAGGCAAAGTGAAGGCGGTGAATTATCTTCTGCCGCACATTCAGCGCGTTCCGAGCCGTATCGTGCGCGACGAGTTGGCACAGGAGATCGCACAGAAGCTGGCCATCGATTCAAGTGTGTTGCGCCAGGAGTTGCGTCACGTTGCGGCGCAACGTTCCGCGTCAAACGTAAAAGCTTCCGCGGAATCGCAGCCCACCGATGCCGAGCGCATTCTGATCCGTGCCTTGGCATCCTCGCGGCAGATGCAGGCAAACGCTGAACACATTTCGGCACGCGACGGCGCAGAGGAAGAATTCGATCCCGCGCGCCAGGCGCAATACGTGTTGCAGAGTGAAGCACTACACCGCGGTCTCACCACCGAGTCGCTGATCGAAGTGCTGCTCAATGCCGGGCTGGATCGAGCCGATGTAATGGATATTGAGTGCTCTGAAACGGAGCGCCGTATGCTGGCTTCCATCTTGTTAAAAGAAGAGGAAGATCTCACCGCCGAAGGCCTCGAAGGCGCGGTGCGCGCCTTGCGCCGTATTCACCTGCGGCACAGGCAGGAGCAAATTCAGCGCGAATTGAAGCGCCCCGGCGCAAGCGACGATAAGATACGCATGAAAGAGCTGCTGCTCGAAGTCGAGCGCCTCAGCCGTGCGCTGAGAGACCCAAATTTAGCGGAAGATGGGTTGAAAACTACCCTCGGAAATCAGAGAACAGCGTGAAACAAAACGGCAGTCAAAACCATCTAAGTATTTAGGCAAGTTGGGGATAGCGGCAGGCAGAACGGTGATTGCGCGGCAAATGATAGACGGGGCAGCACTTATGTGCTAAACTCTGTAAGTTTGTGTAGGCGCACAACTCCGCGCGAACCCAGATTCCCACCTGTAAGAACATTACCATACGCTCCCTGCGGGCGAATTGACGAATTTGAGGACAACACTTCTTGGCTCTTGAAGACAAATACGACGACATAAAAAAGCTGGTCGATGCCGGTAAGGAAAAGGGCTATTTAACCTACGATCAGGTAAACGAACTCATACCGCAGGATGTGGTTAGTCCTGAGGATTTGGACGATTTGTTGACCACGATCGGCACGCAGGGCATTGATGTGCTCGAAGGGCCGAAACTTCCTTCCGCTGCGCTCGATAAGAAATTCGAAGACCTCGAAGAGGGAGAAGATGTCGAACTCGACCTAACTCCCGGCGCGATGGAGAAGACGAACGATCCTGTCCGCATGTATTTGCGCGAGATGGGAACTGTTCCCCTGCTCACGCGCGAGGGCGAAGTGGAAATTGCCAAGCGCATTGAGCGCGGGCAAATCCGCGTTCTAAAGGCGCTCTCTCGATCCCCCATCGTGATTCACGAATTGCTGGCGATGGGCGAGGACTTGAAGAAAGGTGTGCGGTCGATCAAGGAAGTTGTCACCTTCGATGAGGAAGAGATCACCGACGAAATTCTGCAAAACCGGTTGAACGAATTTACCGGCAAGATCGACAACATGGCGAAGCTGTACAAGAAAGTCGCCGTGGTACAGGAGAAGTACAACGCGGTCTCGCTCAAGAAGCGGCCGAAAGATCATCGCCGCGCGCGCAAAAATTTTGCGCGCGCCATCGTCAAAGTTTCAATCGCGGTGCGGAAGCTCGGCTTCACGAATGCCGAGCGCAAGCGGCTGATCGACCGTCTCAACAAGACAGTGGACGGAATGCGCTCGCTCGACCGGCAGTCGCAGAATCTGGAGCGCAAGGCTGACGCCACCCGCAGCGAGGATCAAAAAAAAGAGTACCGCCGCCAGTCGCGCGCGGTAAGAAGCGAAATCGAAAAACTTGAAGTGGAAGCCGGCGTGTTGTTCCAGGAGCTCAAGCGCACGCAGCGCGAGATCATCCAGGGCGACATGGACGCCGAGCAGGCCAAGCGCGAGCTAATCGAGGCCAACCTGCGTCTGGTGGTTTCGATCGCGAAAAAATACACCAACCGCGGATTGCAGTTCCTCGACCTGATTCAGGAAGGCAACATCGGCCTGATGAAGGCCGTCGACAAATTCGAGTACCGCCGCGGCTACAAATTTTCCACGTACGCCACGTGGTGGATTCGGCAGGCGATTACGCGCGCCATTGCCGATCAGGCGCGTACGATCCGCATTCCGGTGCACATGATAGAGACCATCAACAAACTGATTCGCACCTCGCGGCAGCTGGTACAGGAGCTGGGGCGCGAACCTACTTCGGAAGAAATCGCCAAGCGCATGGATATTCCCGTGGCGAAAGTGCGCAAGGTGCTGAAGATCGCGCAGGAGCCGATCTCACTGGAAACGCCGATCGGCGAAGAAGAAGATTCGCACCTCGGCGACTTCATCGAAGACCGCGCCGTGGTTTCGCCGGCCGAAGCCGTGATCAACGTGAACCTCAAGGATCAGACTGGACAAGTTCTCCGGACGCTGACTCCGCGCGAAGAAAAAGTCATTAAGATGCGGTTTGGGCTGGAAGACGGCAGCGAGCATACTTTAGAAGAGGTTGGGCAGTCGTTCGCGGTTACTCGCGAACGCATCCGCCAGATCGAAGCCAAAGCCCTGCGCAAACTCCGGCACCCATCGCGCTCGCGCAAGCTGCGGGCTTTTATGGATGGGGTTCGGGATTAGTCTTTCTCCACGGATTCACACGGATTTTTAAGGCGCGGCTTCGACCGCGCCTTTTCTTTCTTCAAATTCGCGGTTGGAGTGATACTCACCTAGTGGCCTTCGGTGCCGGTAGAGGTACGGCTTTCCGAAGAGAATCGGCTCCGGACGCGATCTCCGATGTCCTGCACCTTGTCGCCAATTGCGTTACGAGTCTCCTCGCCGCTAGCCGGGGCAAACAGAATAGCTGCACCCACCCCTACGCCCACTCCCGCCACAAAAGTAAGCACGTTGCGCATGGTGTGATCGGGGCCGTTATAAAGATCATGAGCCTGGCTGCGAAGGTCGGAAACACGGTCGCTGGCCTCGTCTAGGCCGTCAGAGACGCGGTCGCGGACATCCCCGGCGAACCGGTCGGTTTGATCCAGAAAGTAGACTGCGGTCTTGAGAATGGACTTGATCAGATTATTCATTGGAATTTCACCTCTTGGCACGAGTTGGACGTGATGCAGGTTAGTTGCAGGAAATGGGATAACGGCTTACGGCGAAGTGAATTTATACCGGCAGAATTAGGTTTGAGGGATGGAAGTCTTTCGGGTAGGATGTTTGCCTTCCTTGATCAGGTAGGATGACCGTTTTTATTAGCTTCTGGGGGTCTTATGAAACCGCGACAACCGAAAAAGCCGTCCCAGCTTTCCGAGCCGTGCCAACGACACCTTACTTCCTATGCCTTAGCGGCGGGCGCTGCGGGGGTGGGCGCGCTGGCGTTAGCTACCCCAACGACGTACTGCTTACCGCTACGCTTACGAAACCATTGCAAACAAGACCATCGTCGCGGGACAGCAAAGTGGTTCGGACGATGCCGCAAACATCGCTTCCACCGAACAGAACGCTCCAGCTGCAAGCGCCAGCCTCGGATTCCTCGCCCTGGGGCTGCGGGCATGGTTGCCTGGCGCAGGGTATCAGCATAAGCGCCTCTCAACGGTACTAGCGAAATTGGGTTAGTGAACTTGGGGACTTGTAGGGTTTCTCATTTCCTTTAGATTACGCTCTAAGCCTACAAATACGTGCACTCCTCCCCCTTTACGCCGTAGGCTGGAGGTCCATGATGTACCGTACTACCGTGATTGTGGTTTGTACATTTGCTCTGGCCGTTAGCGCGTTTGCGGCAACCCCGCCTGCAACCCCGCCAGCGGACACTCTAAAAGTAGATTATTTCGCCAACGCGAACACGGCACTGGCCCCGGACGGGACCGTGCGCCTTACCAATCCTGGCTCGGCGGGCGGCGGCGTGTGCGCTAACGTCTATGTATTCGATGTGAACCAGGAAATGTCCGAATGCTGCAGTTGCTATCTCTCTCCGGATGGATTGCGCACGCTTTCGGTGAACGTTGATCTGACCAGCAACCCCCTGACCGGCCATGTACTCACTACCGGCGTGATCAAGCTGGTTTCGAACGTTGCTACCAGCACCGTATGCCCACTACCCACGAAGATCGATTCGATTTTCGGCGGAGTGCGCGCTTGGGCTACCCACATTCAGAACAACAGCTTCGTGGAAACCGAAGGGGCTTCGCAGGACGCCACGCTGAGCGCAGCCGAGGATAGCAGGCTGAATTCAGAGTGTTCCGGGATCAGTATTTCCGGCAGCGGCAGTGGCATTTGCACTTGCGGCACAGGAGACTAGTTTGTAATTAGTTAGCTCGTTTTAAGGAAGGCCTTTGCCAGACAGAGAAAATGCTGTCTGGCAATTTTTTCTTCTGCGGTTTTTCAGCGAAACCGACGCCTACGCTCCCGCCGCACCCTGGCTTTGAAATTTCACTTCCACCAGTTTCCGGTCTTCCTCGGACACCTGGAACATGGATCTCGGCTTCAACTTCATGAAGCTTGCAACAAAGACCTCGGGAATCTGGCCGATACGTGTGTTGTATGTGTTGACGTCATCGTTGAAGAACTCGCGGCGGTCGGCGATGCACTCTTCCAGTTCGCTGATGCGGATTTGCAGCTTGAGAAAATTTTGGTTGGCCTTGAGTTGCGGATAATTCTCCGCAATTGCAAAGAACCCGCGCAGCGCGCCGGTCATCATCAAATCGGCCTGGGCTTTTTGCTTGATGCTGGCCGCGCTTATGGATGCCGTGCGCGCCCGCGTAACCGCCAGCAGGGTTTGCTGCTCGTGCTGCATGTATCCTTTTACGGTTTCTACGAGATTGGGGATTTCGTCGTGGCGCTGCTTGAGAAGCACGTCGATATTGGCCCATGCGCGGTCGTTGTCGTTGCGCAGACGTATCAGTTCGTTGTAAAGAATGACCGTATAAACGAGCACTCCCACTACAAACAGCAGAAGAGCCGCGCCCTGAATGACCCCTGCGCCCATCTTTGCTTCCTCGGTTAAATCGTGAGGCTTCGACGCCTGCTTCAGTGAAGCAACAGATTGAACGATATGCAAGTAACTGACGGGGCAGCGCCCAAGGTCACAATAACGGCGGATAAAAAAAGGCCGGGCCCGAGGCCCAGCCTTTTCGGACACAACAATGACTACGGCTTGTGAGGCGTCAAATCACAGGCGCTCTTCACCTCGCCCAGATTCAATCCGCCGGGCGAAAATTCGGAGATCTGCGGTCCACTTCTAGTCTTCACTTCCAGATTGAACAATTCCGCGCCGATCACCCCGCGAACGGTGCCTTTGTCCATGGAGAGAAAACGTCCGCGTACCCAATTCCAGCCCTTATGATCATGGCTTCCGTCGATGCGGACCATGACTTCCATTTTCGGCTGACCCCAGAATCCGGGATAATCCGGCCGGCCCAGCCGGCTACCTAGATTGAAATCGGCATATTCATATTTGCCGTTGGTACAGACAATTTCGATCCGCGGTTTGTAGTCGGGATCCTGGCGAAGATAGTTGTTCGACAGAAGTTCGAAGCGAACTTTTTTCGCGGCAGTCATCTTGTCTTCCGAGCGGAACTCCATCCACTTCCCCCCGGCACTGACCCCGTCCTGTTCGTCCTGATAAGGACTCATCGCGCCATCTTGCGCGAATAATGACATAGCCATTAAAACCAACCCGGTGACGATGGCGGCCGCAGCCAATCCAAAGCCCTTCTTATTCTGAAACGAGTGCAATGCTTTCAAGTTTTCCTCCCACGCAACAACATCCTTACATATTGAACCCTAAAAACGGAGAAGAGTTGCATGAGATGGTTCCTATTGCACGCAGCGAATACAAGGCGAAATTTACTTCATGAAATGTGAAGAGTCAGTGGGTATCGATTTTTAGATCGATATAGACCTGGGGACGGTCATCGAACTGGCTGACGGAGCGGGTGTCGCTCTTGCGATTATTGAACTGAGCGTAGACTTCGTAATCCACATTGGTCAGTCCCGGAAAACGATAACCGCCCTCCTGTCCAACGATGTAAGACTTTACCTCGTGCGAACGGGTATTGGTGAGATAAACGACCGCGCCGACGACGGGATTATCCTGCGGATCAAGCACTTTGCCAGAGAGCAACCGGCCTTGCTGCTTATCTTTTTTATCGAAGGCGTTGCTGTTGGCCGTAAACAGAACAAACAGGAACGCGCAGGCAATCAGCGAGACGTGACGGGAAGACATTCGGGGAATCATGCGGAGTCTGGTTCCTCTTCCTCATCTGCCGCAATACTAACGGGCAAGATGCAAACCAATATCGACGCGTTCATCATACTCCACATGCACGGGGACCTCTTCGACGAGATGCAAGGGCTGCCCGTCTTGTGCCTTTATGCCCTTGAGGTCGGCGCCAACGATGTAGTCATTTTTGGCCGCGACCACGCGCAAAGCAAACTCGCCCTGATGGTCGGAATAAAGCTCCCACCGGGGCTTTTTTTCGGAAGCGAGGCGAATTTTGACTTTGACGCCGTAGGCCGGATGTTGGTCCGGTCCCCAGACTGTGCCGAAGATAAGGGCGTAGGGGTCCGACGGCTTAAGCTTTTTGGGCCCGGAAGACGCATGGGCCGGCAAGACGCGCGGGCCCGAAATAGAGCAGACAAAAAAAACCAGCAGATAAAAAGAAAAACGGCGTACAGACAGAAAATGACGGGAGCCGCTACTCGTCACTTTCCTCGGTCTCCACTTCCTCTTCCTCGTCTACGTATCCTTCTTCGACGGCCTTCAACTCCAGCGGGCTGGCAGTGATCACTTCGAAATCCGTGCCACATTCGGGACAAGAAACAATTTCGCCTTCATCGACGTCTTCTTCTTCCACATCCAAATTAGTCTCGCATTCAGGACAAAGAACCATGATTCCTCCACTCCCATTCCGTAGCCTTCTTAGATACCCTTGATAATATTTAGATTCTTCCACGCCGTAGGTCAAGAGGGACGAGGCTGTAGGGCGTGGGATTTATAATTTGGCGGGAATTGCCGCTGACCTTGACATTTCGTTCGCCGGAGTCTAGATGATTTTTCCTCGGAAGAAAATTTGGCTGCCCTTGGCCGCCGTACTGATTCTTGTACTCCCTTCTGCTTCGTTCGCAAGCCATTCCGAAAATTCGGAAATCGTGGAAAACAGCGCGCCGGATTCCATGGCTATGGATGCGAAGATTGCGGCCACGCTCCATCAGATTTCGTCCGAGCGTATTCGAGCGAATATTGAAAAGCTGGTGAGTTTTGGAACGCGTTCGACGATTTCGGCGCAAGATGCGGGCGCGATTGCTTCGGGACGCGGAGTGGGCGCGGCGCGGGAGTGGATCAAATCGGAATTCGAGCGCTACTCGAAAGATTGCGGCCGATGCCTGGAAGTGAAGATGGACACGTTTACCGAGCCCGCCGCGGACCGGATTCCGCAGCCCACGGTAATCACCAATGTTTATGCCGTTTTGAAAGGCTCCGATCCTGAGAATGCTAAACGCATTGTGCTGGTGACCGGCCATTACGATTCGCGCAACAGCGATACGTTCAATGTGAAGGATGACGCGCCCGGTGCGAACGACGACGGCAGCGGAACCGCCGTCAGCCTGGAATGCGCACGAGTGTTGAGCAAACTGAAGTTTCCAGCGACAATTATTTTTCTGACTGTAGCGGGTGAGGAGCAAGGGCTCAATGGTAGCGCCCACTTCGCAAAAATGGCCAAAGAACAAGGCTGGAATATTGAAGCGGTTTTGAACAACGATATTGTTGGCGGAGACAAAAGCGCCGAGCAGGATCACTCAGTGGTGCGCGTGTTTTCTGAAGGCTTGCCCGCCGCAGCTACAGACCAGGATATCCGTCGGATTCGCGGGCTAGGCGGCGAGAATGATTCAACCTCGCGTCTGTTGGCCCGTTACATTGCCGATATTGGCCGCACCTACGATGCGGGCGTGAAGCCGGTACTCGTCTTCCGGCTGGACCGCTATCTGCGCGGCGGAGATCATTATTCGTTTAATCAGGAGGGTTTCACGGCGGTGCGCTTCACGGAATTCCGCGAAGATTTTCACCATCAGCATCAAAACGTCCGCACCGAAAATGGCATTGAATATGGCGACTCGCTCAAGTTTGTGGACTTCGATTACGTCTCGCATGTAGCACGGTTAAATGCGGCGACGCTGGCTTCTCTGGCCTCGGCACCGGCGCCTCCGGCGAATGCGCACATACTGACCAAAGATCTGGAGAACGATTCGACGCTCGCGTGGGAGAATTCGCCCAGCGGACTGGCTTCCGATTACGAGATTTTGTGGCGTGCCACATCCAGCCCGGAATGGGAGCATGTGGCCAAAGTTGGAAATGTGACCCGCACAACTTTGAAACTTTCGAAGGATAATGTCATCTTTGCGGTCAGGGCGGTGGACGCGCAGGGACACCGCAGCCTGCCGGTTGTGCCTACGCCCGAACGTTAGTTGTGTGCGCCCAGCAACCTGATACCATATAAATGAATTTCTTCCCTTCATACGATTGAGGCTCCTGCCGTGCCCATGAATCGCGGACGTACGATCTCGTTGAGCCTGCCTCCGTTCACGCGCTGGGTGAAGCGGCTGATTCTCATCTATGCCGGCATCTGTTTCCTGATGGCCTTGTTTCAGTGGCTGTTTCCCTATGGTCGACAATGGAGTGTTGTCTACCTTGGGCTGATTCCGCAACTGGTAACGCACGGATACATCTGGCAACTGATCACGTATTCGTTCCTGCATCTGCAGATCATGCATCTGCTCTTTAACGCGCTGGCGTTGTGGATGTTCGGCTCGCAACTGGAAAGCGATTGGGGATCGCGGCGCTTCCTCGAATATTATTTCTTTTGCACGGTCGCTGCGGCCTTGACCACGGTGGCGATGAGCTACACGCACATTCTGGGGCTATCGCCCAGCATTCCCACGATTGGCGCTTCGGGCGGGATCTACGGATTATTGGTCGCGTTCGGCGTCCTCTATGGCGAAAGCGAGCTCATGATGTTCCCGCTGCCCTTCATGATCAAGGCGAAGTATTTCATCTGGGGCATCGTCTTTTTGACATTGATTGGCGCCATCCAGGAAACCGGCGGCGTAGCGAACTTTGCGCACCTTGGCGGATTACTTTTCGGCTATCTCTATTTGAAATTTCTGCCGAGAAAGGGCCTCATGTTTTCCACCACGGAGCGTTACTTCAGCATGAGGAACGAGTATTACCGCTGGAAGCGGCGCCGCGCGGCGAAGAAGTTTGAGGTCTATATGCGGCAACATGATCGCAAGGTGGAATTCGACGAACACGGGAATTACGTTCCTCCGGATGACGGCCCGCGCAAGGGCAATGGGGACTCGAAGTCGGGGTGGGTGAATTAGTTTTTCCTTGCCATTCCTCGGGCTGTACTTTGGCACGAGGAAACTGCTTCGGCGCTGCCTGCAAAAATCGGATTCCTCGCTTCGCGAGGAATGACAAGAATAGTTAAACTACGCAGCGAAGAATGAGTTAAATTCCGCTAGCACTTTTGCCGGTAACTCTGCCGCTTTTGCCTTTCCTTTGAATTCCAGATCGTGGCCTGCGCCATCAATCACCATCAGCTTCGCTGGACCTTGAATTAACTTTAGCGCTTGCTCGAGTTCTGGAATCGTGCCGAATGGGTCGCGCGTGCCGTGTACGAAGAGCGCGGCCGTTCGCAAGTTAAGGAAATGCTGGGTGCGCAGTTGCGCCGGTTTGCGGGGCGGATGCAGGGGATATGACATCAGAAGGAGTCCGGCGATTGGGGCGCTTTGTTTTTCCTGCTCGGCACACAACATGCTGGCTTGCCTTCCGCCGTAGGAATGGCCACCGAGAAAGACGGGACCGTTCACTAAATTATTGACTGCGTTGGCCGCATTCTTCAGCCCTTCGCGGTCGCGTTTGGCTTCACCTGGACCCGGTGGACCATACGGGCGATCCTGCCTGTAAGGCAGGTCGCAACGGAGAACAAGAAACCCCGCGCCCGCAAAACATTCAGCCATTGCCACCAGCAGCGGAGCCTGGCAATTGGAGCCTGAGCCGTGCGTGAGAACAAGGCCTTTTCCATTGGGATGAGCGGGATAGTGAAGCAACCCGCGCACAAATGGATCGGCAGATATGTCGGTAAAAACCCGGGGACTCGATTCCGCAGACATGCTTATACGCCGATCTCTTCCAGCTTCTCGTAGACTTTTAAAATTTTAATTTCGTTTCCCAGGCGCGCCCAGCAGCGCAGTAGTTCGGGATCTTCCAAAGCCGCAGCACGGGCCTGCTCCGAGTTCCAGTAGCGCAGAAGCACATATTGGAATTCACTGGTGCGATAAAGCAGGTCGCGGCCATATTGTTTGCGGGCGACGATGGCATTGAGTTCGCCGATGGTCGCAAGCGAAGCCTCTTCCATGCCTGGAACTGGCTCCCAGATCGCCATGGATAGATATGCCTGCGACATATCCGGCGATTATAGCTTCTTGGAAGCTTTGCCGTTAGAAGCTCCGCCGCGCTTGCCTTTCGCGGCAACAGCGGCTGTGGCTTCCTCTGGAGTGACCGAGTGCAAACGCATAAAGTTGGTGGAACCGGAAGACTGGCGTGTACCGGCAACCACGCCTAAAACGTCTCCGGGCTTGATGAGGCGACGGTTCAGCAGCTCCCTTTCCGCGACGTGAACCATCTCTTCCGCCGAGAGTCCCGGCGTACATTTCATGGGATGCTCGCCCCAGTAAAGATTGGTGCGCTGGGCAACGGTTACGTTGGGAGTAAAGGCGTAGATGGCCGCTTGCGGACGGTATTTGGAGATCATGCGCGCCGTGTTGCCGGTTTCTGTGAAAATTGCGATCGCGCCCATGGGCAGATCTTCGGCTGCATGAGCGATCGATTCGCAGATAGTTTCGGCGATCGATAAACCTTCGTGGTCACGGCGGCGGCGCTGGGTGAACTCGGTCATGTTGCTCTCGGCTTCGACCACGATACGCGCCATCATGGCGACCGCTTCACGTGGATAACGGCCGCTAGCGGTTTCCGCGGAGAGCATCACCGAATCGCTGCCATCGAAGATTGCATTGGCCACGTCGCTGGCTTCGGCACGCGTGGGCCGCGGGTTTTCGACCATCGATTCGAGCATTTGCGTCGCGGTAATCACGGGCTTGCGCCATGCGGCGCAACGACGGATCACATGCTTCTGAATGATGGGCACTTTTTCCGGAGCCATCTCTACGCCGAGATCGCCGCGGGCGACCATAATGCCGTCGACCGCTTCGAGAATTTCTTCGAGGTGATCGATGGCCTGCGGTTTTTCCAGCTTAGCGATGAGGGGCGTGTCGCTGCCTAAGGCGGTGACGATTTGCCGCACCATGTTCACGTCGGCGGCCGAGCGCACGAAAGAGAGTGCGACGGCATCGACTCCATGCTTCAGACCGAATTCCAGATCTTTACGGTCTTTTTCGGTGAGCGCGGGAATCGATAATGCGGTCCCGGGCAGGTTGATGCCTTGATGTTCGCCAAGGCTGCCGCCGTTCAGGACATCGCAGACTACGTCTTTGCCACGGATAGTGCGCACGCGTAATTCGATGAGTCCGTCGCGCAAAAGAATGCGCGCGCCGGTGGTTACTTCGCGGGCGAGATCGGGAAAGGTAGTGGAGATGCGGGTGGGCGTGCCGGCGATGTCGCGTGGGGTAATCACAACGGTTGTGCCGCTTTTCAGGATTATGGGATCATGGCGCTCCAGCCGTCCCGTGCGGATTTTGGGGCCTTGCAAATCCTGAAGTATGCAAACTGTTCGATTTTCTTTTTCAGCAGCGCTGCGCAAGTGCTCGATGTTGCGGGAATGGTCTTCGTGGGTGCCATGGGAGAAATTCAGGCGAGCGACGTCCATGCCGAGGCGAAGCATGTCCCGCATAGCGGCTTCGGAGTGGCAGGCGGGACCGATGGTGCAGATAATTTTGGCGCGGCGAGAGATAGGGGCAGAAGCTCCTGCTGCAGCGGATGTTTGAATCCTTTTCAATTTCACTCCGGACTTAAAAAAGAGATATAGGTTAGGTTACAACATCCGCTTTAAACATCGGCAATTCGAGCGAATACCAAGAGTATTTTTGCCACAAATTTCTTCGGTTGCGCGTTTAGGCGAATTGATCTTTTCCCGAAGTGATTCAGCCGTCCAATATTGCCTTCGAAGGTTGATGCAGGCAGGCTGGTTCGCTCACCTTACAGCAGAGCGGGAGCCACTGATCGCAATCAACTCTTTCCCCAACATCGCCCGCGGGAAAAGCATGGCGTTGAATTCGGCGCCGACCAGCACCACCAGGGAAACCATATACATCCAGACCAGCAGCGCGATGGCTGCGCCGAGCGATCCATAGATGAGGCTGTAATCGGCGTAGTGCTGTAAGTACCAACCGAAGAGCAAGGTGGAGGAAAACCACAGTCCGGTAGCGAGGGTTGCTCCGGGAATTACGCTATGCCAGGGCTGCGTGCGCGGTACAGCATGGTGATAGATGAGGGCGATGACCGCGATGCTGGTGAGCGTGGCGATAATCCAACGAATGCACGCCCACAAGAGCAGGATGTACGGGCTGAATTCGCGCGCGGTGTAGAACAGGATGGTGGTTTCGATTTTGCTGCCGAAAGCGACCAGCAGCGTGGAGAACGTCATGGGAATTAAAGCGAAAACGACGAGCAGAAATGAGATCAGGCGCTCTTTCACTAGGCCCCAATCTTTCGGAAGCTCATAACAGCGGCGGAAACCTTCCATCCAGGAAACCATGACGCCGGAGGCGGTCCATAGCGTCAGCAGGGAAGCTGTGAACAGCAGGCTAACCGGGCGTTGGGCCGCGCCGCGCATAAAGTTCATCGCCGTATTGGCGCCCGCCGGCAGGATGCGCGACAGCGCATAGGAAATTTCGCGTAGGTAGGGTGCACCATTGCGCGACGTGGCCAGTATCGAACCCAGGACCAGTAGAGCCGGGAAAAAAGTTAGGATGGCGGAGTAAGCCGACGCTTTGGCGATAGAAAAGGCGTCGTGCTGGAAAGCACGCCAGACAGCCAGACGCATCAGGCGAAAAAAGCGGAGCATGGCTGGACCTAGCTTAGGGCGAGGAACGGCGGGTTGCAATGAGGGAAGCGGTACAGGTTCCTCGATTGGCAATCGTTGGGCGTGGGCTTGCATTGTTATATATGGGTTGCCGTCATCTTGAGCGGAGTTGCCGTTAGCGGGGCCTTCGGCACTGGAATCAAAAGAACTCTAACGCCGGGTGCATGATAGAAATTCCCTATCCACCTTACTTGTAACAAGGTAATAGGGATCCTTCGACTGCGCGGAAGTTTCGCTGTGCGAACTCCCGCTCCGCCCAGGATGACAAATCAAAAAAGGTCCGCGATAAGATAACAAAAAATAGATAGGGGGCGAATAAATCGCCCCCGAATATTACCGCTTTCCCGGTTACTCCGCCGCCAGTTCCTCGGTTTCGCCCTCGTGACGCATCATTTCGAGAGCGCGCTCGGCCTCTTCGTAAGCTGCCGAGACTTCCGCCTGTACCTTGGCCGCGGCCTCTTCCATCTCTGGTGAGAGGCGCACGTTGCGGTAGTACTCCATGCCGGTCCCGGCAGGGATGAGGCGGCCGACGATGACGTTCTCCTTAAGGCCGCGCAGGTGGTCGACCGCGCCTTGTATCGAGGCTTCGGTGAGCACGCGCGTAGTCTCCTGGAAGGACGCGGCGGAGATGAACGAGTCGGTCGAGAGCGAAGCTTTCGTGATGCCGAGGAGCAGCGGGCGTCCGGTAGCCGGCTTGCCGCCTTCCTTGATCACGCGCTCGTTCTCTTCGCGAAAGCGGAACTTATCCAGTTGCTGCTCCAGCAGGAACGTGGTGTCGCCCACGTCCTCGACCTTCACCCAGCGCATCATCTGGCGGACAATCACTTCGATGTGCTTGTCCGAGATGTTAACGCCCTGCAAGCGGTAGACTTCCTGGATTTCGTTCACCAGGTAAGACTGCAGCTCTTTTTCGCCGAGCACGGCCAGGATGTCGTGCGGGTTGAGCGGGCCATCCATCAACGGTTCGCCCGCCTTGACGCGCTCGCCTTCCTGCACGTTAATGTGAACGCCGCGCGGAACGGAATACTCTTTCTCCGTGCCGTTGTCGGCCTGCACATACAGTTTGCGCTGCCCCTTCGAGACTTCGCCGAACTTCACCGTGCCATCAATTTCGCTGATGACCGCAGTTTCGTGCGGCTTACGGGCTTCGAACAACTCGACTACGCGCGGCAGACCACCGGTGATGTCCTTGGTCTTCGTCGTCTCGCGTGGAATCTTAGCGAGAACGTCGCCCGGAAATACCGTGTCGCCGTCCTGCACCATAAGGTGAGCGCGGGATGGCATGAGGTAACGCTTGTTGCCCTTGCCTTTGATCACGATCGCAGGCTGGCGCTTCTCGTCCGGAGAGTCGCCTACAACGTGCCGCGACAATCCCGTGACCTCGTCTACTTCTTCGTGCAGCGTGACGCCTTCCTGCAAGTCTTTGAATTGCGCCGTGCCGCCGATTTCGGTGAGGATGGCGAAGGTGTAAGGATCCCACTCGACCATCACTTTTCCGAGATCGACGCGGTCGCCGTCGTTGACCTTGAGCTTGGCGCCGTAAATTACGGAGTAGCGCTCGCGCTCGCGGTTCTTGTCGTCGACCACGGCAATCGAACCCTGCCGGTTCATTACGACTAAATCGCCGGACTTCGACTTGACTGTCTGCAATCCGATGAAGCGCACGGTGCCGTTGTTCTTGGCATCGAGGCGCGACTGTTCGGAGACTCGCGACGCCGTACCGCCGATGTGGAAGGTACGCATCGTGAGCTGCGTTCCCGGCTCGCCGATCGACTGAGCAGCGATGACTCCGGTCGCTTCGCCGAGTTCGACGAGTCGCCCCGAGGCCAGGTTGCGGCCGTAACACATCACGCAAACGCCGCGCTTCGATTCGCAGGTGAGCACCGAGCGAATTTTCACCCGCTCGATACCCGCAGCCTGAATCGAAACCGCGAGCTCTTCCGTGATCTCGTTGTTGATGTCGACGATCACGTTGCCGTCGTAGTCTTTGATCTTCTCAAGCGAAACCCGGCCCACAATACGATCGCGCAATGGCTCGATAATTTCGCCGGCTTCGACGATGCCCTGGACGTAAATCCCGTCCACGGTGCCGCAATCGTACTCGCTGATGATGACGTCCTGCGCCACATCAACGAGACGGCGGGTGAGGTAGCCGGAATCGGCGGTCTTCAACGCCGTGTCGGCCAGACCTTTACGCGCGCCGTGGGTCGAGACGAAATATTCGAGCACCGTAAGACCCTCACGGAAGTTGGCCGTGATGGGTGACTCGATGATTTCGCCGGAAGGCTTGGCCATCAATCCACGCATGCCGGAGAGCTGGCGGATTTGCTGTTTCGATCCGCGAGCGCCCGAATCGGCCATAACATAAATCGGGTTGATGAAACCTTCCTTATCGGCCCGCTGCATTTGCCCGAACATCTCATCGGCAACTTTTTCGGTGATCGCCGACCAGATTTCGATGACCTTGTTGTAGCGTTCGCCGTTAGTGATTGCGCCATCAAGATATTGCTGCTGCACGTTGACTACCTGCTTTTCAGCGTCTTTCACCAGCGTGCGCTTGCTGTCAGGAATGACCATGTCGTCGATGCCGATGGAGAGGCCGGCTCGGGTTGCGTACTTGAAGCCGAACTCTTTTACTTCGTCGAGCATCTTGACCGTGGTTTCGAGGCCGAAGCGCAGGTAGCCGTAGTTAACCAGCGCGCCGATGCCTTTCTTCTTGAGCAAGCCGTTGATGAAGGGCATGCTTTCCGGAAGATGATCGTTGAGAATGGCGCGGCCCACAGTCGTGTTGATGAAAGCCCGCTCCACATGAACCGGCTCGGTGTGAATGATGTCCTGATCGTCGTACGCGGTCGTCAGGTCGATCAGTTCACCGGTGTAACGCAGCCGGATGGGAGAGAGCGTTTCCACTTCGCCCATTTCGAGCGCGAGCAGAACTTCTTCAATGTTGGCGAAGACGCGGCCTTCACCTTTCGCGCCGGGCTTGCCTTTGGTCAAGTAATAGAGACCGAGAACCATGTCCTGCGTGGGCACGGTAATCGGCTGGCCGGATGCGGGAGAAAGAATGTTATGCGAGGCCAGCATCAATACGCTGGCTTCCACCTGCGCTTCCGGAGATAGCGGAATGTGCACGGCCATCTGATCGCCGTCGAAGTCGGCGTTGAACGCCGTGCAGACCAGCGGGTGAATGCGGATAGCTTTGCCTTCCACCAGCACCGGCTCAAACGCCTGAATGCCGAGGCGATGCAGCGTTGGCGCGCGGTTCAGCAGCACCGGATGGTCTTTGATGACCTCTTCCAGAATGTCCCAAACGATGGGCTCCTGCTGCTCCACCATTTCTTTCGCTTGCTTGATGGTAGTGACATTGCCGGTCTGTTCGAGCCGGTGATAGATGAACGGCTTGAACAGTTCAAGCGCCATCTTCTTGGGTAAGCCGCACTGGTGCAACTTAAGTTCGGGGCCGACCACGATCACCGAACGCCCGGAGTAGTCCACGCGCTTGCCGAGCAGATTCTGCCGGAAGCGGCCCTGCTTGCCTTTGAGCGTGTCGGACAAAGATTTGAGCGGACGGTTGTTGGCTCCGCGCAGCACGCGGCCGCGGCGTCCGTTGTCGAACAGCGCGTCGACGGCCTCCTGCAACATGCGCTTTTCGTTACGCACGATGACTTCGGGTGCGTGCAGGTCCATCAGCTTCTTCAACCGGTTGTTGCGGTTGATGACGCGGCGATAAAGATCGTTCAAGTCAGAGGTCGCGAAGCGGCCGCCATCCAGTGGAACCAAGGGGCGCAGCTCCGGAGGAATGACCGGGATCACGTCAAGGATCATCCAGCTCGGCTTGTTGCCGCTGCGGCGGAATGCCTCGACCACTTTCAGGCGCTTCGTATACTTGAGCCGCTTTTGCAGCGAGCTCTCGTTCTTCATCTTCTCGCGCAGTTCAACGGACAAGCCTTCGGTATCGATGCGCTTCAGAAGCTCCTTGATCGCCTCGGCACCCATCATGGCCTTGAAGCCGGCGGGACGGTATTGCTGGTCGAGTTCGCGGAACTTGGCTTCGTCCTTGATGACTTCGCGCTCTTTGACCGGAGCGTCACCCGGCTCGACCACCACATAGGCCTCGAAGTACAGTACGGATTCGAGGTCGCGCAGGGAAATATCGAGCAGGTGGCCGATGCGGCTGGGCAGGCCCTTAAAGAACCACACGTGCGAGCACGGCGAAGCTAGCTCGATGTGGCCGAGGCGTTCGCGGCGCACTTTCGAGAGCGTAACTTCCACGCCGCACTTGTCGCAGATCACGCCGCGGTGCTTCATGCGCTTGTACTTGCCGCATAGGCACTCCCAATCGGTTACCGGGCCGAAGATGCGGGCGCAGAACAAACCGTCGCGCTCCGGCTTGAAGGTGCGGTAGTTGATGGTCTCGGGCTTGGTGACTTCGCCATGCGACCAGCTCCGGATTTTTTCGGGAGAGGCCAGGCTGATCTTGATCGCATCGAAGTCAGCGATTGTGTTTTGCATTTCGAATGGGCTCGAACGAAACAAGGTGTTCCTCCGCTTCCTGCTCTCACGGCCAGTGGTCAGGGGTCAGTGACCGGTGGCCAGTTTTTATGTTTCGCAGTGGCTGAGAGCCTTTTCCCCGCGAAACGTTATTTCAAGAAACCTTCAGAGTGCAACTGTAGAGACGTAGTTAGCTACGTCTCTACTTATTAGTCCGCTGCCGCGCTGGCCGTGGGTTTCTTCTCCCCGGTCTTGATCAGCTCCACATCCAAGCAGAGCGATTGCAATTCGCGGATCAGCACGTTAAACGATTCGGGCACGCCCGGCTCCATGGCGGCTTCGCCCTTGACGATGGCCTCGTAAATCTTGGTGCGGCCGTATACGTCGTCGGACTTCGCCGTCAGCAGCTCCTGCAGGATGAACGCTGCACCGTAGGCTTCGAGCGCCCAGACTTCCATTTCTCCAAATCGCTGGCCGCCGAACTGCGCCTTGCCGCCCAAGGGTTGTTGGGTTATCAGGGAATAGGGTCCGATGGAGCGCGCGTGAATCTTGTCGTCCACCAGGTGCGAGAGCTTCAGCATGTAAATGTAGCCAACGCATACCGGCTGTTCGAACTGATCGCCGGTCATGCCGTCATGCAGAGTGGTCTTGCCCGAAGTCGGCAGACCTGCATGCTCAAGCAGCGCCTTGATCTCGCCTTCTTTCGCGCCGTCGAACACGGGCGAGCCCATGTACACTCCACGGGCGAGTGTGGGAGCCAAAGCTTCCAGCTCTTCGTCACCCATGTCGCCGATGATGTCGGCGAGTTTCGAGTCCTTGAACAGAGCTTTCAACTCGCGGCGAATCGCTTCCGTGCGCGTATTTTCCTTGAGCAAGTTGGTGATCTTTTCGCCCAAGACAAACCCGGCCCATCCCAGATGCGTTTCGAGAATCTGGCCGACGTTCATACGTGAAGGCACGCCCAGCGGGTTGAGAACGATTTCCACCGGCGTTCCATCTTCGAGGTACGGCATATCCTCTTCCGGCAGAATGCGCGCGATGACTCCTTTGTTCCCGTGGCGGCCGGCCATCTTGTCACCGACACTCAGCTTGCGCTTCATGGCGATATAGACCTTGACCAGCTTGATCACGCCCGGCGGGAGTTCGTCGCCTTTGGTAAGTTTGTCTTTCTTCTCGTTGACAATCTTTTTCAGCACGTCGATCTGGCGAGAAGTCATCTCCTCGATCTCGTCGATCTGCTCGTTCACTCGCGGGTCTTTATCCGCATACTTGATGCGCTTCAGGTTGCGGGTGGAGATGCGCTCAATCTCATCGCGAGTAAGAATGTTGCCCTTGGTCAGTAGGCGCTTGTTGGTGCGCTCGTCGTGCAGGTCGGCCTGCACCTCCTTGCCGCCGAGAATGTTCTCCAGACGTTTCAACCGCTCGTCGGTCAGAATGCGGATTTCGTCAGAGAGATTTTTCTCCAGCTTGCCGATCTGCGTCGCTTCGATCGATTTTGCGCGCTCGTCTTTTTCCTGGCCCTTGCGAGAGAAGATTTTCACGTCGACGATCACGCCCTCGATTCCTGGCGGGCAGTAGAGCGAAGCGTCACGCACGTCACCGGCTTTTTCGCCGAAGATGGCACGCAGCAGCTTTTCTTCTGGCGTGAGCTGGGTTTCACCTTTCGGCGTAACCTTACCTACGAGGATGTCGCCCTGCTTGATGCTGGCGCCGATGCGGATCACACCCGCTTCATCCAGATTGCGCAACATCGACTCGCTGACATTGGGAATATCACGCGTGACTTCTTCCGGGCCAAGCTTCGTATCGCGCGCTTCGATTTCATACTCCTCGATGTGCAGCGAGGTGTAGTAATCCTCCTTTACCATCTTCTCCGAGACGAGTATTGCGTCTTCGAAGTTGTAGCCGCGCCACGGCATGAATGCCACCAGCACGTTTCGTCCGAGCGCCAGTTCGCCGTGATCGGTGCAGGGACCGTCGGCGATAACCTCGCCCTTCACCACGCGCTGGCCCTTCTTGACTATCGGCTTCTGGTTGATGCAGGTGTTTTGGTTCGAGCGCTTGAACTTTGTGAGCTGGTAAATGTCGCTGCCCACCTCGCGCGAAAGCTGCGTGGGATGGTGTTCGCCCTCGACGCGCACGATGATGCGATCGGAGTCGACCGAATCGATGATGCCGTTGCGCCGGGCAAGAACCACTGCACCGGAGTCACGCGCAGTGACGCCTTCCATTCCAGTGCCGACGATCGGCGCTTGCGCGCGGAGCAAAGGCACGGATTGGCGTTGCATGTTGGCGCCCATCAGCGCGCGGTTGGCATCGTCGTGCTCGAGGAACGGAACCAGCGATGCGGCGACGGAGACCAACTGCTTCGGGCTGACGTCGACATAATCAACTTCGTCGCGGCTTACGAGGACGAAGTTGCCGGCCTTGCGGGCGTTGACCAACTCGGCGACAATTTTGCCCTTCTCGTCGAGCTCTACATTAGCCTGCGCGATGGTGTGGCGATCTTCTTCCCACGCGGAAAGATAGAAGGAGAACGGATCGACCTGCACCGGCTTCTTGCGCTTTTCTTTCAGCTCGGCGTTAATCTTTTCAAGTTCGTGCTTCTCCACGTAATCGCCGACTTTGAAGTCGCCGTCGCCGGTGTTGACCACGCTGACGTAGTCAATCACGCGTCCGCCCTTGATCTTGCGATAGGGCGACTCGATGAAGCCGTAGTCGTTAATGCGGGCGTAGCAGCTCAATGACGAAATCAGTCCGATGTTCGGACCTTCCGGCGTTTCAATCGGGCAGATACGACCGTAGTGCGTAGGGTGAACGTCGCGGACTTCGAATCCGGCGCGTTCCCGCGACAAACCACCCGGCCCAAGCGCCGAGAGACGTCGCTTGTGCGTGATCTCGGAGAGCGGGTTGGTCTGATCCATGAACTGCGAGAGCTGCGACGATCCAAAGAATTCGCGGATCGCAGCCATCACCGGTTTTGCATTGACCAGGTCGTGCGGCATGGCCGTCGACATTTCCTGGTAGACGGACATTTTTTCTTTGATGGCGCGTTCCATACGGACCAGGCCGATGCGGAACTGGTTTTCCATCAGCTCGCCGACTGCGCGGACGCGGCGGTTGCCGAGGTGATCGATGTCGTCGACCGCGCCAATGTTCTTGCGCAGCTTCAGCAGGTAGCCGATGGTCGCGTAGAAATCGTCGGGATCGAGCGTGCGCTTGTCGAGGCTGGTCGCATCCTGATTCTCGAACAGCTTGATGTTGAACTTCAGACGGCCGACCTTCGAGAAATCGTACTTGCGCGGATCGAAGAACATGCCATGGAACAAAGCCGTGGCCGTGTCAAGCGTCGGCGGATCGCCGGGCCGCAGCTTTCGGTAGATTTCGATCAGCGCTTCCTGCGGGGTGGTCACCGAATCGCGCTTCAGGGTCTGGCTGATGACCGTACCAACGTCGTCGCGCTCGGGGAAGAACAAGGACATTTCCACCACGCCGGAGTCGAGAATCTTCGAGACTTTGTCGGCGGTGATTTCACTGTTGGCTTCGAGCAGGACTTCGCCGGTGGTCGTATCAACAACATCGGCGGCGGCCCATGCGCCTTCGAGATCGGTGATGTCGATTTCGATCTCGGAGATTTTCGCCTTCTGAATGTCCTTTAGAATCTGTGCATTGATCTTGCGGCCGGAGTGCGCGACTTCGTCGCCCGACTTGTTCTTGATGCTATGCGCCAGCTTCATGCCCAGCAGGTTCGTGGGCTTTTCGCTGGCCGGATCAAGCGTCCAGTAAAGCTTCTTGTCCTTGATCGCGATGCGGTCGACGGTGTAGAACGCGCGGAGAATGTCTTCGCCGGAGCGCAGGCCGAGAGCACGCAGGAAAATCGTGCCCAGGAACTTGCGCTTGCGGTCGATGCGGACGTAGAGGACGTTCTTCTGGTCGTATTCGAACTCGACCCACGAGCCGCGGTAAGGAATAATCTTGCCGAGGAAATAGGTGCGGTTGTTGGCCGTCTCGAAGAACACGCCGGGCGAACGGTGCAACTGGCTGACAATGACACGCTCGGTCCCATTAATAATGAAGGTACCGTTCTGCGTCATCAGCGGAACGTCGCCGAAGAACACTTCCTGCTCTTTAATGTCGCGAATGGAGCGGTTGCCGGTCTCCGCGTCCTTATCGAAAATTGTCAAGCGCATTGTAACCTTGAGCGGCGCGGAGTAAGTCATGCCGCGCTCCTCGCACTCGGCTACGTCGTATTTCAACTGCAATCCCACCGGGTCACCGCACTTGTTGCAGAAGTCGGGAGTGTTGGAGTTGTAGGTGCCGCACTTCTGGCAAAGCACGTCTCCCGGATGGAACGGGTCGGTGATCACCGTGTTGCCGCAATTCTTACAAGTGGTACGGAGGTGATGCAGCCCTTTCAAGTGGCCGCACTTGCACTCCCAGTTACCAATGGCGTAATCCACAAACTCAAGTTGTGATACGTTGCGAAAGTCGGTGATCGGAAAGACGGACTGGAACACCGCCTGCAATCCGCCGTCTTCGCGTTCGCTGGGCAGTTTATCCATCTGGAGAAAGCGGTCGTAGGAACGCTTCTGAACCTCGATCAGGTTCGGGATCTGGATGGTGGCTGGAATTTTCGAAAAATCAAAACGTTTACGGAAGGCGTTATTCTTCATCGTCAAGAGACTCCCAATATCGCGCGCAGCCGAGGGCTGCGATTACCTGCGGAATGTAGAGCGCCAAGCTTGCGGCGCTAGTAAACCTGCTTCGAACCTGTGGAACGTGTTGCCAGCCCGGAAAAAGCGACAGGGCGCCAACGGGGACAGGAGTTCCCGCAGACGCCATCCGAGGCGTTTCGCCAATATGAATTTGTAATCTTTCGCGCCAGTTTCCTTCGGCCGTTTCCGTTCCGCCTGCCCACGGAACAGTGCCCAAGCTTCCCTGCGGGTCTCGCCCGCGTTTGAGTGAGGCCAAGGGAAGCGGTGATAGGTTAGATGCTACCACCTCCGCCCCGGCTTCACAACCAGAACGTAATAATTTGTGAGACTTGCATAGCGATGTGGCGCGGGCACTTCCGCCCTATGAAAGGCCTGAGTGCACCGAAAACGCGGGCAGCGCCCGCACCCCACCAATGACTATTTCACTTCTACGACCGCGCCAGCCTCAGTAAACTTCTTCTTAATGGTCTCAGCCTCTTCCTTGGAAACGCCTTCCTTGATGCTTTTGGGCGCCCCATCCACCAGTTCCTTGGCTTCTTTCAAGCCCAGGCTGGTGACTTCGCGGACAGCCTTGATCACGTTGATCTTGTTGGCGCCGACTTCTTTCAGCACCACGGTGAACTCGGTCTTCTCTTCGGCCGGGGCCGCACCTGCGCCCGCTGCCGCTCCGCCGCCGGCGACCATCACCGGGGCCGCTGCCGCCGCCGACACGCCGAGACGCGATTCCAGTTTCTTGACCAGCTCCGCCGCCTCCAGCAGCGACAAAGCTACGATTGATTCTTCGAGTTGTTGCAGATCCGCCATTGTTAGTTCTCCAGTATCAAAAATTTTGGTAACTGAGTAATTTCGCAATCGGGCAGTTTCAAGGACCCGACTTCTCCATTGCTCAATCGAGGGCTTTCGCCCGATTGCGTTATCCGCGGCAAGTTTCCAGTGCGCGCAATTGCTATCAACGAAACGCCAGACAACGTATCGCCAACGCCTGCACAACCCTTGACACCGATAACCAAACTCTTACGAACGGGGCATCTTGCTTTTTGGTTCTCAATTACCAAATTACAAAATTGCCCAATTACAAAATTCTTAGGCTTCCTTGAACTTGTTCTGCTGCACGCCTTGATCGACTACAACCGCCAGGTTGCGTCCGACCGCTCCCATTGCCGTCACCAGCCGTTGCGCCGGAGCGTTTAACAGGAACAGCAACTTCGAATAAAGCTCTTCCTTCGAAGGCATGGAGGCCAACGCTTCGATCTCTTTGATCGAAATCACCCGGCCTTCTACCACGCCGACTTTGAAGGTGAATTCCGGCGTGTCCTTGGCGTACTTGGTGAGCGCCTTGGCCATAGCCACGGGATCACCCGTGGTGTAGGCGATCGAGGTGACGCCGGAAAGATTCTTCAACCCCTCTTCAATCTTGGTGCCCTTGGCGGCTCGCTCGGCCAAAGTGTTCTTCACAACTTGATACTTTGCGCCCGCGCCGCGCAGCGCTTTGCGCAGGTCGTAGTCCTGGGCAACGGTCATTTTGCTGTAGGTCGCGACGACCGCGCTGGAAACGTTCTTCAGGTCCGCGCTCAGCTTTTCGACTTGTTCTTTCTTTCTAGCTTTCGTAACCGCCATAAATCGATCCCTCTTTAGAATTGATCTTAATGTGGGGCAGCCACCTCGGCTGTCCGTCGGGCGAAAGCCCGGCAATGCTCTAGGCTTTCGCTGCCGTCTCGATGGGCGCCGTATCCAGCAGAATTCCCGGCCCCATGGTCGAACTCAGCGTGCAGCCCTTGATGTACTTGCCCTTGGCGACCGACGGCTTGGCTTTGATTACGCTGGTGATCAGCACGGTCGCGTTTTCGATCAACTTGTCGGGCGAGAATGAAATTTTTCCTACCGGGCAGTGCACCAGCGCGGTCTTGTCGGTACGGAATTCCACTTTTCCGGCCTTTACTTCCTGCACCGCTTTGCCCACGTCCATGGTGACTGTGCCGGTTTTCGGATTCGGCATCAGACCCTTGGGTCCGAGAATCTTACCGAGACGACCGACGGATTTCATCACATCAGGCGTAGCGATCAGTGCGTCAAAGTCAGTCCAGTTTTCCTTCGTGATCTTCTCGACCATCTCTTCGCCGCCCGCAAAATCGGCGCCTGCGGCTTCGGCTTCCCGAATCTTGTCGCCGGTGGCAATCACGAGAACTTTTTTTGACTTGCCCAGCCCATGCGGCAGAACGACCGTTCCGCGCACCATCTGGTCAGCGTGCTTGGGATCAACTCCCAGACGCATTGTAACTTCGACGGTCTCATCGAATTTCGCGAACTTGACTTTCTGCAGAAGCGGAACCGCATCCTGCAGCGTATACGGGCGCTTCTCTACTGAAGCATGCGCCTTAGCGATATTTTTTCCTTCTTTTTTCATTGGCTTTTCCTTGTCTCCCACCGCAGATCGGTGCTTCGATCGGCCGTGGTGTTTGTGACATTTCCGATTGAGTAATTTGTGGTTGGGTGATTTGATTTTTCAATCGCACAATCACCCGATCGCTTAATCACCCAACGACTTCGATTCCCATCGACCGCGCCGTGCCACGAACGCTCTTGATCGCGGTTTCCACGGACGCGGCGTTCAAGTCAGGCATCTTCTGTTTAGCGATGTCTTCGACTTGTTTCAGCGTTACTTTGCCGACTTTATCTTTGTTCGGCGTGCCCGATCCCTTGGCGATACCGGCGGCGCGCTTCAAAAGAATCGATGCCGGCGGCGTCTTAGTGATGAAGGTGAACGAGCGGTCGTTATATACCGACACCACGACCGGAATGATTAAACCTTCCATCTCTTTTTGGCTCGTGCGCGCGTTGAACTGCTTGCAGAACTCCATGATGTTGATCTGCGCCTGACCGAGCGCCGGACCTACCGGCGGGGCCGGAGTCGCCTTGCCCGCTGCAATCTGCAACTTTACGAAACCTGTAACTTTCTTTGCCATCTAAGATTTCCTTCGGGGTTCAATTACAAAATTACTCAATTATTAAATTCCTACGCCACCTTCTCCACCTGGCTGAACTCAAGTTCCACCGGGGTCGAGCGGCCGAAAATTGTCACCATTACTTTTAAAGTCTCGCGATCCTCATTCACGTCATCGACCAGACCAGTGAATGTAGCAAACGGGCCTTCACCGATGCGTACCGTCTCGCCCTTCTCGAACTTGACCTTGAGCTTGGGCTTCTCGCGGCTGTCGGCAACTTTATAAACGATGTGCTGAACTTCTTCATCGGATAGCGGCGTGGGCTGCTGGCCTGTGCCAACGAAACCCGTCACGCGCGGCGTCGACTTCACCACGTGCCAGACGTGATCGTCCATATCCATTTCGACCAGCACGTAGCCGGGATAGAACATGCGCTCGGAAGTATACTTCTTGCCGCCGCGAACTTCGGTGACCGACTCGGTCGGGATCAGCACTTTGCCGATCTTTCCCTGCAAGCCGAACGCCGCGACGCGTGACTCCAGCGATTCCTTTACCTTGCGCTCGAAACCAGAATAAGAGTGGATGATGTACCACTTCATATTCGGATTGCGCGGCGCTTCGCCGGTTACGGCAGCACCGTCTGCGGCCGATGGCTGCTCGCCCGCTACAGCTGTTTCGTTTTTTTCTTCTTCCTGCATGATCAAGTTAAACTCCGCATTCTCCGCCTTGACTTAGTGTCCGAAATAGCTGTACAGGAACGAAACGCCCTTCTGGATCAGGTTATCGATGATGAAAAAATACACGCCGAAAATGAATACGGTGATCACTACCACTGCGGTTGTGGCCTGCACTTCTTTCCACGAGGGCGCGGTCACCTTACGCGTTTCGGTGCGCACGTCGTTATAGAACAACTTAACGCGCTCCGGCCAGGACTTAATCCGGTCTCCGAAATTTTCGCCGGCGGTTGCGATCGAGTTTGCCATTTTCTTTGTCTCCACTCCCATACTGTTCCTGTCCTGACCGTTTCCCAGCAACCTTCCAAAATTCTGGCAGGGGCGGAGGGATTCGAACCCCCAAGTTCGGTTTTGGAGACCGACAGTTTAACCGTTGAGCTTACGCCCCTGTAAAACGGTACCCAGTTGCCAGCGCCTAGTCCCCGGTCAATATTGATCTGGGTACTGGGTACCAGCTACTTCACTTCTTTATGCGGCGTATGCTTGCGGCAACGGTTGCAGAACTTTTTGAACTCCAACCGCTCCGTGGTCGTCTTCCGGTTCTTGGTCGTCGAATAATTCCGCTCTTTGCAATCACCGCACTGTAATGTAACGATCTCTCGGGGCATTGCTCACTCCCTATTGCTTTGTAGCGCGGGCACCCTCGCCCGCGGTCTTTATCGATGCTGCCTGCAAAGCGGGCGAGGGCGCCCGCTCCACAAATTCACTCCCTACTGCACAATCTCCGAAATCGTTCCGGCGCCTACCGTG